>CXPS01000334.1_pt1 | contig 2297 bp, 2 predicted proteins | sample 591801 | NCBI WGS metagenome assembly CXPS01 (sample SAMEA3491275, study PRJEB9169) | human gut metagenome | biome: ENVO:mammalia-associated habitat; material: ENVO:feces | place: Bangladesh | collected 2010-04-07 | reverse complement strand
TATGATTATGGGGCGCGTATGTATGATGCAGCGCTTGGTAGATGGCATGCGGTTGATCCGATGAGTGAGAAGTATTATAGTTGGAGTCCGTATACTTATTGTAAGAACAATCCTGTGTTGAGGATAGACTTAGACGGAAAGGATGATTATGTTATCAGCAGATCAGGAAGATTATTTAATGAGACTCCTATTGATAAGAGAGGTAAAGGTTCAACAGATAATTTATATCTTTCCAGTGATCGTTCTATTTCAGTAACTGTAAATCAGGGGTTACTTGGGGAAATGCATAGTATGCAGGCGAAAGAGCAGAAGGAAAATCGGGTGAAGAAATCTTATGGAAGTACTCAAGATTTGGAGACAGCTGCTACTGTTTTTAAATTTGCTGCTGATCACACAACTGTTGAATGGAAGTTAGATGTTTATGATGATAATGGTACAAGAACAGCTGTTGTTGCGACAGATCGAGATCCATATGGGGTAGATAATGGTGTATATGCTCAAAATAAACTTTCTGTGAAAGGAGAAAAAGTTATAGATATTCATTCTCATTTGCCCGGAGGAACGAAAGGTGGAGCTGGTAATGATTTTAACTTAGCTAAGCCACAACGTAAGAATGCTGTGTATATGAAAGATAACCGTGTGAGTACTGATAAAAAGGGTATGATATATGAATATATCAAAAATGCAAGTCGGGTAAATTCTATTCGTGTATATGATGCTACAGATTTATTGCAATATATAAAACGTAAATGATATGCTTATGAGAAAATTAGTCTATGTTGTTCTATTAATTATACTGGGGGGATGCATATCCCCCTCCCCTTCTTTGGAAGATATTCATCAGCGTGTAGCAAAACAGGTGGAAGTGCTGATAGATAGTGGCTATTTACTTACGACATATATAGAAATAGATGAAGTGTTTTCGACAGATTCTAATTCACTTTATTATATCGGTGAATCAGATTCTCCTGGTTCTGATGGTGCTGAGTTACCTTCCAGAGTGATAAAGTATAAAGAAAGATATCTTTGCTTTATCGAATTAGATGAGCCTGAAATGTCACGCACAGAATTGTTTGAGAGAGGTTTTGTTTCGGACTCTAACTTTCATGAAAATTTATGTTTAAACAGAGGTCGTGATTGGCTGTTGGCTCTTCGAAAATATGAAGATAAACATATCTTAGTAAAGATGTTGCCTAATTATTATCGTCTATTTGAATATCCGGAACTTTGGTCGTATTTTTCTGGAGATATACCCCAGGAGAAAACTGCATTGATGGGATTGACTTCGCACGATATTATTGTTCCCAGTTCATATATTCCGGACCTTTTTGAACTTGAGATTGATAGTCTGAAGAATTATGTAGAAAGATTCTCAGGAGAAATATTTGTAAGAAATCAGACTGATTCCGTTTTGCTATTATCGAGGAATTCAGCGAGGAGTATGTGCTATGCTGTAATAAATGGACCGGATACATTAAAATTGGTTTTGAGGGATTCACTTCCAGTTGCTATTGCCCCTCATGATTTTAAATCCTTGAAATATGATAGTGAACCTCCCCATTCATTTCTTCAGAATTTACCGGATAAGGATATTTGGATGTCTATGTATAAGCTGTTTAGCGATTCGACTTTTTGCTTCTTGAATATTAATAATATCCCACAGAAATTTAGAATAATGCATAATGATGCAGTTTATTCGAGTGACTTAAGAGATTCTTTATCAAAAAGGGTAAGGTATATTTATAATAAAGGGGTTTATGATAAAGAAGAGAGAATACGACGTTTTTTTAAGTGGGATTAGAATTACAGCAGTTTAAATGAAGTTGGCTATATTGAAGATGGGCAGTATTCTTTTTATCTTCAGGATCATCAGGGTAATAGCCGTGTGGTAGCAAAGTTTGATGGAACAGTTGTCCGGACTAATCACTATTATCCTTATGAGGTGTCATTTGCAGAGAGTACATTAGTAGATAAACATTCGTAAGTATAACGGTAAAGAACTTGATAGGAAGAATGGTCTTGATTGGTATGATTATGGGGCGCGTATGTATGATGCAGCGCTTGGTAGATGGCATGCGGTTGATCCGATGAGTGAGAAGTATTATTCAATTAGTTCGTATGTATATGGATTAAATACACCACATAATTGTATTGACCCCGATTGGCAGAAGATAATAATGGGTGTATTTGGATAGGTACTGAAGATAATGGTGTTAATGTATTGGATCCTCGAACAGGTAAAGTACATCAGATATATGATAATGTTCCAGGTCGTCTCATTACACTATCAGTAAAAC
>CXPS01000793.1_pt1 | contig 2755 bp, 3 predicted proteins | sample 591801 | NCBI WGS metagenome assembly CXPS01 (sample SAMEA3491275, study PRJEB9169) | human gut metagenome | biome: ENVO:mammalia-associated habitat; material: ENVO:feces | place: Bangladesh | collected 2010-04-07 | reverse complement strand
AGCTAGGCCAGTTGTCTTTAAGAAAGGCAAATTTGTCGGTGGAGTTCTGTAAATCAGACTTCATCAGGCAGGTACCGCAACAAGTAGAATCATCCATAATTTTCGTAAGCCCCCGATAAAGTACCCGTTGTCTTTGTATCTTTAAGTCTCGATCTTTGCCAGAAAAAAGACTATGCAAAAAATGAGTAAAGAAGAATTCATTGAAATCCTGTCTCGTCAACAGCGTAGCGGTTTGACGATAAAAGACTTCTGTATAAATGAAGCCTATACCGAATCAAGCTTTTACTATTGGAAAGGAAAGTTTGGCCTATCGAGGCGTTATCATATGGATAGGCATTCTTCCTCTTTAGAGGAGTTTGCACCGGTTAGCCTCACCTCTTCACCTGCTTCCCACTCTGCCTGTGATAGTGGCGCTATACAAACGGGTGAGATCCGGATAGAGTTCCCCGGTGGTATTATCGCCCACTTCAGTGGTATGGCTGAATCCCAGGCGGCCATGCAATTGCTCACTCAACTCTGCAATCGCCATGTTTTGCCTGAATGACACGATGCGCTACTTTCTCTGTCCGGGTAAGACAGATATGCGTAAAGGTATGAACTCATTATGCGGGGTTGTTCATGATAAAATGGGATATGATGTCCGTTTAGGTGATGTGTTTATCTTTATCAACCGCCAGCGCACTACAATGAAACTGCTACACGCGGAAGATGGCGGACTGGTTTTGTACATAAAACGACTTGAAGAAGGCACTTTCCGCCTTCCCTCTTATGACAAAGAAAGCAAGTCGTACCCTATGCAGTGGCGTGACCTGGTTCTGATGGTAGAGGGAATCAACGACGAACCTTCCAAAAGGCTCAAACGTCTGAAAGCGTTACGAAAAAGTGACATGCAGTACTGAAAAACAGCAGGTGAAACCTTGATTATACGGTTGCTTTTCTGTATTTTTGTATTGTTCAAAACAGGTATGACGAATGACTCAGACAGAAACATTAGAACTTTTGGTGGCCACACTCCAGCAGGCTAATAGCTCCCAGTCTGAGTCAATCGAGCGTCTGACCCGGCAGAACGAACAGCTGCAAAATAAGCTTCAGGAACTGCTGGCTCAGGTAGCCTGGTTAAATCGTCAGTTATTCGGCCGTAAGAGCGAGAAATTAGCCCATCTGGATCCGAACCAGCTATCACTGTTCGATCCACCTGTTCAGCCGTTGGAACACGAAATACCGGAAGAAGCCGCAGCCCAAGAACCTGTCTGCTCGACGACTCCCAAAAAGAAAGTGCGTCAGAACCGCAACATGTTGGATGGCCTTCCTGTAGTGGAGATTGTCATAGAACCCGAAGGAGTCGATCCGGATAAATACAAGCGCATAGGCGAGGAACGCACACTTACACTTGAATTTGAACCGGGCAAATTATACGTAAAAGAGATCATACGTCCCAAGTATGGCCTGAAAGACAATATAAGTTTGCCTCAGGGGCATCAGGGCAGTGTTATTATAGCCCCTCTTCCGCTATTGCCTATCTACAAGGGACTTCCCGGTGCCAGCCTGCTCACTGAAATCCTCTTGCAAAAATATGAATATCATGTACCATTCTATCGTCAGGTGCGTGAGTTTCACCATTTAGGCCTGAAGATCTCGGAAAACACGCTTCAGGGGTGGTTCAAACCTGCCTGTGAATTACTTAAACCTCTCTATGAAGAGTTGAAGAAACAGGTATTGAAGGCCGACTATATCCAGGTGGACGAAACGACATTACCGGTTATCAACAAACAGAATCATAAAGCGGTTAAGGAATACTTGTGGATAGTCAGGGCGGTTATGGATGGATTGGTCTTCTTTCATTATGATGACGGTTCCCGCTCACAGGAAACAGCCTGGAAATTATTACAAACCTTCAAAGGATATCTTCAAAGTGACGGCTATGCGGCCTACAACATCTTTGAGGGTAAGAAAGAGGTGTGCCTTGTCGGATGCCTTGCCCACATAAGGCGACATTACGAGGTTGCCAAAGAAGAGAATGAATCCCTGGCCGGATATGTTCTGGCTCAAATACAGCAACTCTATCGGATCGAACAGATTGCCGACCAGGAGGAACTCACTTATGAGCAACGCATGCTTAGAAGACAGGAACAGGCACTTCCCATACTTGAGCAACTGGAAAAATGGATGGAAACAGCCTATCCGAAAGTGCTTCCTAAAAGCCGGATGGGGCAAGCTATCGCTTACGCGTATCAACTTTGGCCACGTATGAGGAATTATCTGAAAGACGGCAGGCTTAAAATAGATAATAATCTGGCCGAAAATGCGATTCGTCCGATAGCCTTATCAAGAAAAAACTTCTTATTTTGTGGAAACCATGAAGCCGCGCAGAACACTGCCATAATCTGTTCGCTCTTGGCATCATGCAAAGCCTCCAACATTAACCCCCGGGAATGGCTCACGGAGGTGATTGCACTATTGCCGTATTATGCAGCCAACAAGGAGAAAGACCTAAAAGAGCTGCTACCCCATTGCTGGGAATCGGGAAACTCCAAAGAACTCTAATAATACTCTAACGAAAAACAAGAATATAAATACAGAATCACTATAGCTTTGTTCGATTTGCTATAGCGATTCTTTTTTATACGGGTACTTTATCGGGGGCTTACAAACTATCAGCAGTAAGGTAGCTTCAGTCTCTTGTTTTTCTCTTCTTCCACAATTGCCAGCTATTAATAATATTTTGCCACATATTAACACATCACCATACAAATCT
>CXPS01000218.1_pt1 | contig 3966 bp, 1 predicted proteins | sample 591801 | NCBI WGS metagenome assembly CXPS01 (sample SAMEA3491275, study PRJEB9169) | human gut metagenome | biome: ENVO:mammalia-associated habitat; material: ENVO:feces | place: Bangladesh | collected 2010-04-07 | reverse complement strand
GGAACATTTGGTAAGACGGGTAATGGTATGGATAACTCTGGTTATTATGGATATCAACAAACCTTCTCAAGCAATGTAGCGGCAGGTTATCCAATGGGAACGAACTTNGNTGCCACACCGCGTTCTCGGTGAACATCATCATCATCACTAAACATTCATTTGCCGGTGCTACATCAAAGAACGGCCGCACTGCATATCAGCCATTTACAACGGTCACATCAAGCAGCAACAACTGACTTCTCAACTGTTAATGATTGAGATGTCAGATGTTAATAGTTGACATGTCAGGTATTAACAGTTGAAAAGTCAGCTATTAATGTCTGACAACGCAAGTATTATTGACCAACAAATGATTCATTGCTTGGTATAAAAGACACAAAATTGGTATCTTCATACCTACCGTTGTTTATACTGTTTAGTGATTCCACTGTTTCCCTAAAAGGACATAAGATAAAGTAAATCACCTTTCCGTTACTTAATATTTCTTACTTTCTGCCTCATTATCCTTACAAATCACTATCTTTGCGCCCACGTAATCTGTTTTTTAACGAAAAATCTAGATAGTGCTAATGAAACAGTACAGAACTATAAACAACCTCGTGGGTTGGCTTACATTCATCATTGCGGCAACGGTCTACTGCCTGACAATAGAACCGACCGCAAGTTTTTGGGACTGTCCCGAGTTTATAACTACCGGTTATAAACTGGAAGTAGGACACCCGCCCGGCGCACCTTTCTTCATGCTGGTAGCGAACCTGTTCTCTCAATTTGCCTCCGATGTAACCACCGTAGCGAAGATGGTAAACTACATGAGCGCACTGATGAGCGGTGCCTGTATCCTGTTCCTTTTCTGGAGCATCACCCATCTGGTACGCAAACTGGTAATCACCGACGAGAGCAACATCACGAAAGGACAACTTATCACTGTCATGGGTAGCGGACTGGTCGGCGCACTGGTCTACACCTTCAGCGACACCTTCTGGTTCTCTGCCGTAGAAGGCGAAGTATATGCTTTCTCCTCCCTCTTTACAGCCATTGTATTCTGGCTGATTCTGAAATGGGAAGATGTAGCCAACCAGCCCCACAGCGACCGCTGGCTGATCCTGATCGCTTATCTGACCGGACTGAGTATCGGTGTTCACTTGCTGAACCTCCTCTGTCTGCCGGCAATCGTATTGGTGTACTACTACAAGAAAACTCCGAACGCCACTGCCAAAGGCTCATTGCTCGCCCTGCTCGGATCGGGCGTACTCGTAGCAGCCGTGCTTTATGGCATCGTGCCCGGTATCGTTAAAGTTGGCGGCTGGTTCGAACTGCTGTTTGTCAATGGACTCGGCATGTCGTTCAACTCCGGCGTCGTAGTCTATATCATTCTGCTTGCTGCTGCCCTTATCTGGGGTGTGTACGAAAGCTACACCGAAAAGAGCAGACTCCGCATGGCCATCTCATTCATTCTGACCATCGCCCTGCTGGGTATTCCATTCTATGGACACGGCGTAAGCAGCATCCTCATCGGTGTCGTAGTGATCGCAATTCTTGGCATCTACCTTGCTCCGCAAGTACAGGAAAAGATCAAAGAGAAATGGCGCATCTCCGCCCGTACCATGAATACGGCATTGCTGTGCACCATGATGATCGTGATCGGTTATTCCTCTTATGCACTGATCGTAATCCGTTCTACCGCCAACACACCGATGGACCAGAACTCTCCGGAAGATATCTTCACGCTGGGCGAATACCTCGGCCGTGAACAATACGGAACCCGTCCTCTCTTCTACGGTCCTGCTTTCTCCTCGAAAGTGGCACTCGACGTGAAAGACGGATACTGCGTTCCCCGCCAGTCACAGACGGGAAGTAAATACGTCCGCAAAGAAAAAACCTCACCGGACGAAAAGGACTCATACATCGAACTGCCGGGACGTATCGAATACGAATACGCGCAAAATATGCTTTTCCCCCGTATGTACAGCTCCGCGCACTCCTCACTCTACAAGCAGTGGGTAGACATCAAGGGGCATGACGTCCCATACGACCAATGCGGCGAAATGGTGATGGTGAACGTACCGAACCAATGGGAAAACATCAAGTTCTTCTTCTCCTACCAGCTCAACTTCATGTACTGGCGCTACTTTATGTGGAACTTTGCCGGACGGCAGAACGACATTCAGAGCAGCGGAGAAATAGAACACGGTAACTGGATCACCGGAATCCCATTTATCGACAATCTGCTGGTGGGCAACCAGGAATTGCTTCCGCAGGACCTCAAAAACAACAAAGGACACAACGTATTCTACTGCCTGCCGCTGCTGCTCGGCCTGATCGGACTCTTCTGGCAAGCATACCACAGCCAGCGGGGTATCCAGCAATTCTGGGTGGTGTTCTTCCTGTTCTTTATGACAGGTATCGCCATTGTGCTCTACCTTAACCAGACACCTGCGCAGCCGCGTGAACGTGACTATGCGTATGCCGGTTCGTTCTACGCCTTCGCCATCTGGGTAGGTATGGGAGTCGCAGGTATCATCCGTATGTTACGCGATTACTGCAAGATGAAAGAAGTTCCGGCTGCCGCTCTCGCATCAGTACTCTGTCTGCTTGTCCCCATCCAAATGGCCGGACAGACATGGGACGACCACGACCGTAGCGGACGCTTTGTTGCCCGTGACTTCGGTCAGAACTATCTGATGACCTTGCAGGAAGAAGGAAATCCGATCATCTTCACCAATGGTGACAACGATACTTTCCCGTTGTGGTACAATCAGGAGACAGAAGGTTTCCGTACCGATGCACGTACCTGTAACCTCAGTTACCTGCAAACCGACTGGTACATCGACCAGATGAAACGTCCCGCCTACGACTCTCCGTCACTCCCGATCACTTGGGACCGTGTGGAATACGTCGAAGGCCAGAACGAATACATCCCCATCCGTCCGGAAGTAAAGAAGAATATCGACCAGATGTATGCACAGGCAGACAGCGCGCTCGAAAACGGAAATCCGGAAGCGATGAACGAACTGAAAGAACAGTTCGGAGAAAACCCGTATGAACTGAAGAATATCCTCAAATACTGGGTTCGTTCGGATAAGGAAGGACTGCGCGTCATCCCTACCGACAGCATCGTAATGAAGATCGACAAGGAAGCTGTCCGCCGTTCCGGCATGAAGATACCGGAAGCACTGGGCGACTCCATCCCCGAATATATGACCATCTTGCTGAGAGACGCCAACGGCAATCCCAAACGCGCCCTCTACAAGAGCGAACTGATGATGCTCGAAATGCTTGCCAACGCCAACTGGGAACGTCCCATCTACATGGCTATCACCGTAGGCAGTGAAAACCACCTCGGCATGGACAACCACTTCACGCAGGAAGGTCTGGCATACCGCTTCACTCCGTTCGATACGGACAAGCTGAACAGCAAGATCGACAGCGAAAAGATGTACGACAACCTGATGAACAAGTTCAAGTTCGGCGGCATCGAGAAACCGGGCATCTACATCGACGAAAACGTAATGCGTATGTGCTACACACACCGGCGCATCTTCACACAGCTCGTAGGACAGCTCATCAAAGAAGGCAAAAAAGACAAGGCACTCGCCGCACTCGACTACGCCGAGAAGATGATCCCGTCATACAACGTACCGTATGACTGGGCAAACGGCGCCTTCCAAATGGCGGAAGCCTACTACCAGCTGGGACAAAACGAAAAAGCGAACAAGATCATCGACGAACTTGCCAACAAGTCTCTCGAATACATGATCTGGTATCTCAGCCTGACTGATTACCAACTTTCCATCGCCAGCGAAAACTTCATGTACAACGCAGGACTGCTTGACGCAGAAGTACGCCTGATGGAGAAATACAAATCAGAAGAATTGGCTAAACATTACTCGGAACAACTCGACCAGCTATACAATGATTATGTTGCGAGAATGAAAGGGAAATAAAAACTAAGTAATAAGTATTAAG
>CXPS01000797.1_pt1 | contig 7087 bp, 2 predicted proteins | sample 591801 | NCBI WGS metagenome assembly CXPS01 (sample SAMEA3491275, study PRJEB9169) | human gut metagenome | biome: ENVO:mammalia-associated habitat; material: ENVO:feces | place: Bangladesh | collected 2010-04-07 | reverse complement strand
CTGCTCTTTTTGAATGACAGAAGAATCAATTGCAAACTCAAACAGCTTACGCAACCAATAGTAATTCAACGCGACTTTTGCTCTCATGCCCTAACAGATTGTCTGTATGCCTTTATTCATCGTAGTTTCAGGTATGGCAGCAATTGTGGTAGCAGGTATGAGAGCAAGTGTTTGCTCTCACTCTTCCATGTATCATTATCTGTCATTTGTTTGATTTTGTCATTTGATTTACAGTGTGTTAATGTCTGAGGTGTCAATTCTTAACGATTGATATTTCAGACATTAATAATTGATAAATCATCCTTTAATAGTTGATAACTCCGCTGTTTTTGAGTGATAAATGATTTATTGTTTCTTGGAAGAGCAGGTTAATCGAACAGTTGGTGCGGTCAAGTTAATTGAATCATATAAGTAAGGCATCAGTTCCTGCCTTGTTTCACTTATTCCATACGCTGGAACCACTGTTTTCAAGCGTCCGGAACTTTGGTTTCACGGCTTTGGAACTAAAGTTTCAAGCCGATGAAACTTTAGTTCCAAGCAGGAGAAGCAAAAGTTTCAAGCGGGAGAAACTAAAAAGCTCTGTATAGACCAACCAACAGCCCATAAGTAACCATTGAAAACAAGGCAGTGTGACAGCAAAATTTGCCGTCACACTGCCATCACCTACTTCTGTCACCTCATTAATTATTCATATTCAATCAATTACACCCGACACCGTGACAGATGACAGCAAATTATAGTTTTTTATTTTCATAGAGAGCCTGGCTGACACGTAAGTAGGGGTTGACTAAAAAGTCCCCCTAAGAATGTTAATCCAATTGTTGCGGATGGCATAGTTTTTTCTTTTTCCAAGAGTGTAGAACTTTAAAAGACTCCTGTCTCTACCCTTTTTTTCGTATTTTCCTCCCTTGCTACGATTTCCCCTTCTTCCTGCCTTCTTCCTTTTCAGTCTTTCAATCCCCTTTTCCTCCGTCCTTTTTTCCTTTTCTTTGGATTCCCGTTCTGTTTTCCTTTGCGCATCTTCTTCACCTTTCCTGTATTTCCTCTTCCTTTCCCTTGTGCATACGCCCGTGCCCTCGCCCTTCTAACGCGCGTGTGAATATAATAAGGTGTACCCTTTTCCGCCTTTCCTCCTGTATCCGAGAAAAATATGTTCTACAACATCCTTATGATTCAACACTTTAGCTTCTATCCTCAAAAATAATTCAAAAAAAGAGTGATTTAAGTTTGGAGTATATTTGAAAAGGGCGTACTTTTGCACCCGCTTTCCAAGAGAAGAAAGCCTTGTTAAATTGACTTAGTGTAAAAGCGCAGTACTGCTTGACCATAAGAACAAAAAAAACTTCCGATAAAGTTTGGAAGATAAAGCTAAAAGTTCTTATCTTTGCAGTCCGATTCGCAAAGAAAAGGCGTTTTGTTTTTCTTCTTTACCTTCTTTCCCTTTCGCTAAGAGAGTCTGAGAAACGATAGAAAAAGAAAAACGAAAAAACTTCCGAAAACATTTGGTAGTTAAAATAAAACCTCTTACCTTTGCACCCGCTTTTAAAACGAAAGCAGCAAGTTCTTTGAAATATTGATAAACAATACAAGTAGTACAAGAAAAAAATAGAACCGTCAATACTTGTCTTATATATATTAATATGTGTGAGACGTAAGGTATTAATGAAGTCAATAAATTGTACGGCATCCTGAACAGAGCAAAAATCAGCTTTATGCTGACTAACAATACTTTTACAATGAAGAGTTTGATCCTGGCTCAGGATGAACGCTAGCTACAGGCTTAACACATGCAAGTCGAGGGGCAGCATTTCAGTTTGCTTGCAAACTGGAGATGGCGACCGGCGCACGGGTGAGTAACACGTATCCAACCTGCCGATAACTCGGGGATAGCCTTTCGAAAGAAAGATTAATACCCGATGGTATAATCAGACCGCATGGTCTTGTTATTAAAGAATTTCGGTTATCGATGGGGATGCGTTCCATTAGGCAGTTGGTGAGGTAACGGCTCACCAAACCTTCGATGGATAGGGGTTCTGAGAGGAAGGTCCCCCACATTGGAACTGAGACACGGTCCAAACTCCTACGGGAGGCAGCAGTGAGGAATATTGGTCAATGGGCGCAGGCCTGAACCAGCCAAGTAGCGTGAAGGATGACTGCCCTATGGGTTGTAAACTTCTTTTATATGGGAATAAAGTTTTCCACGTGTGGAATTTTGTATGTACCATATGAATAAGGATCGGCTAACTCCGTGCCAGCAGCCGCGGTAATACGGAGGATCCGAGCGTTATCCGGATTTATTGGGTTTAAAGGGAGCGTAGGTGGACAGTTAAGTCAGTTGTGAAAGTTTGCGGCTCAACCGTAAAATTGCAGTTGATACTGGCTGTCTTGAGTACAGTAGAGGTGGGCGGAATTCGTGGTGTAGCGGTGAAATGCTTAGATATCACGAAGAACTCCGATTGCGAAGGCAGCTCACTGGACTGCAACTGACACTGATGCTCGAAAGTGTGGGTATCAAACAGGATTAGATACCCTGGTAGTCCACACAGTAAACGATGAATACTCGCTGTTTGCGATATACAGTAAGCGGCCAAGCGAAAGCATTAAGTATTCCACCTGGGGAGTACGCCGGCAACGGTGAAACTCAAAGGAATTGACGGGGGCCCGCACAAGCGGAGGAACATGTGGTTTAATTCGATGATACGCGAGGAACCTTACCCGGGCTTAAATTGCAAATGAATAATCTGGAAACAGGTTAGCCGCAAGGCATTTGTGAAGGTGCTGCATGGTTGTCGTCAGCTCGTGCCGTGAGGTGTCGGCTTAAGTGCCATAACGAGCGCAACCCTTATCTTTAGTTACTAACAGGTCATGCTGAGGACTCTAGAGAGACTGCCGTCGTAAGATGTGAGGAAGGTGGGGATGACGTCAAATCAGCACGGCCCTTACGTCCGGGGCTACACACGTGTTACAATGGGGGGTACAGAAGGCAGCTACCTGGTGACAGGATGCTAATCCCAAAAGCCTCTCTCAGTTCGGATCGAAGTCTGCAACCCGACTTCGTGAAGCTGGATTCGCTAGTAATCGCGCATCAGCCATGGCGCGGTGAATACGTTCCCGGGCCTTGTACACACCGCCCGTCAAGCCATGAAAGCCGGGGGTACCTGAAGTACGTAACCGCAAGGAGCGTCCTAGGGTAAAACTGGTAATTGGGGCTAAGTCGTAACAAGGTAGCCGTACCGGAAGGTGCGGCTGGAACACCTCCTTTCTGGAGCGATGTCGTTACAACGATTTCATTGGTTCTATTATTGTACTACTGGTACTTGTTTATTTATAATATATAGATCAACCATCTATAGAAGTATAGATAGAGATAAACAAGAGAAAGAAAGAAGCCGAGTCTAACATCAGGTAGACAAGGTTGAACTAGTCCTATAGCTCAGTTGGTTAGAGCGCTACACTGATAATGTAGAGGTCGGCAGTTCAACTCTGCCTGGGACTACTCCGAACAAAAATTGTCGTTGCCAATACAGTGTTGGAATGTTCAATTACTCTTGGGGGATTAGCTCAGCTGGCTAGAGCATCTGCCTTGCACGCAGAGGGTCAACGGTTCGAATCCGTTATTCTCCACCATCTCTGAAAACAGAGAAACGATCTTTGACATGATGTACAAAAAGTAAAATTTAGTAAAGAGCTAAAAGTATATATCGAACCGTACGTTTTAAGTACCGCGATATTGAGTATTCCGGGGTAATACCTGATACTTGATACCTGATACTTAAAGGTAAGTTTGAAAGAAAGTAAGCAAGGGCGCATGGCGGATGCCTTGGCTCTCGGAGGCGATGAAGGACGTGATAAGCTGCGATAAGCTCTGGGTAGGTGCAAATAACCTTTGATCCAGAGATTTCCGAATGGGACAACCCGGCATTCTGAAGGAATGTCATCCATCTTTGATGGAAGCTAACGCAGGGAACTGAAACATCTTAGTACCTGTAGGAAAAGAAAATAATAATGATTCCCCTAGTAGTGGCGAGCGAACGGGGAATAGCCCAAACCACCCATGTTACGGCATGTGTGGGGTTGTAGGACCACGATGTCGCAAGACATTTGATGAGTAGAATCCTCTGGAAAGTGGAACCATAGACGGTGATAGTCCGGTATACGAAGTCAAATTAAGCGTAGTGGTATCCTGAGTAGCGCGGGACACGAGAAATCTTGCGTGAATCTGCCGGGACCATCCGGTAAGGCTAAATACTCCCGAGAGACCGATAGCGAACCAGTACTGTGAAGGAAAGGTGAAAAGCACTTCGAATAGAAGAGTGAAATAGTCCCTGAAACCGTGCGCCTACAAGCGGTCGGAGCTGCGTAAGCAGTGACGGCGTGCCTTTTGCATAATGAACCTACGAGTTACTTTTTCCGGCAAGGTTAAGCATCTTGAGATGTGCAGCCGAAGCGAAAGCGAGTCTGAACAGGGCGTCGAGTCGGAAGGAGTAGACGCGAAACCAAGTGATCTACCCTTGGTCAGGTTGAAGGTTAGGTAACACTAACTGGAGGACCGAACCGATAAGCGTTGAAAAGCTTCCGGATGAACTGAGGGTGGGGGTGAAAGGCTAATCAAACTTGGAGATAGCTCGTACTCCCCGAAATGCATTTAGGTGCAGCCTTGTGAGTTACTAATGTGAGGTAGAGCGACTGATAAGATGCGAGGGCTTCACCGCCTATCAAGTCTTGATAAACTCCGAATGCGCATTAGTTCTATCACAGGAGTGAGGGCATGGGTGCTAAGGTCCATGTCCTAAAGGAGAAGAATCCAGACCATCAGCTAAGGTCCCCAAATAAACACTAAGTTGAACTAACGAAGTCAGATTGCTAAGACAGCTAGGATGTTGGCTTGGAAGCAGCCATTCATTTAAAGAGTGCGTAACAGCTCACTAGTCGAGGAGTTTGGCGTGGATAATAATCGGGCATTAAGTGTTTTACCGAAGCTATGGGATCAGTAATGATCGGTAGGGGAGCATTCCACTCTGCGTCGAAGGTGAAGCGTGAGCTTTGCTGGAGCGTGTGGAAAAGCAAATGTAGGTATAAGTAACGATAAAGGGGGTGAGAAACCCCCTCGCCGAAAGACTAAGGTTTCCTGATCAACGCTAATCGGATCAGGGTTAGTCGGGTCCTAAGGCTCAGCCGAACGGTGAGGCCGATGGCAGAACAGGTTAATATTCCTGTACTACCTTAAGGAGTGACGTGGAGACGGAGGCGTGACAGCGCCGCGGACTGACGGAATAGTCCGTTGAAGGGTGTAGATGTTGATTATCCCAGGCAAATCCGGGATAAGAGTCGAACCTGATAGTATGGAGCGTTCTTCGGAACAATCCAATAGTGCGTGTAATCATACTCCCAAGAAAATCCGCTAAACTTAATCCTTGAGGTACCCGTACCGCAAACGGACACACGTAGTCGGGTTGAATATACTAAGGCGCTTGAGTGATTCACGGTTAAGGAACTAGGCAAATTGACCCTGTAACTTCGGGATAAAGGGTCCCAACGAGAGTTGGGCGCAGAGAATAGGTCCAGGCAACTGTTTAACAAAAACACAGGGCTGTGCCAAATTGAAAGATTACGTATACAGCCTGACACCTGCCCGGTGCTGGAAGGTTAAGAGGAGATGTCATCGCAAGAGAAGCATTGAATTGAAGCCCCAGTAAACGGCGGCCGTAACTATAACGGTCCTAAGGTAGCGAAATTCCTTGTCGGGTAAGTTCCGACCTGCACGAATGGTGTAATGATCTGGACACTGTCTCAACCGTGAGCTCAGTGAAATTGTAGTATCGGTGAAGATGCCGATTACCCGCGATGGGACGAAAAGACCCCGTGAACCTTTACTATAGCTTAACATTGAATTTGGGTAATTGATGTGTAGGATAGGCCGGAGACTTCGAAGCAGGTACGCCAGTATTTGTGGAGTCGCTGTTGAAATACGGCCCTTTGATTATTTGAGTTCTAACTCGTGGTACGAGGACACTGTTTGGTGGGTAGTTTGACTGGGGTGGTCGCCTCCAAAATAGTAACGGAGGCTTCTAAAGGTGCCCTCAGGACGATTGGTAACCGTCCGCAGAGTGTAATGGCATAAGGGCGCTTGACTGGGAGACTTACAAGTCGATCAGGTAGGAAACTAGAGCATAGTGATCCGGTGTTTCCGTATGGAAGGGACATCGCTCAAAGGATAAAAGGTACTCCGGGGATAACAGGCTGATCCCTCCCAAGAGCTCATATCGACGGAGGGGTTTGGCACCTCGATGTCGGCTCGTCACATCCTGGGGCTGGAGAAGGTCCCAAGGGTTGGGCTGTTCGCCCATTAAAGTGGCACGCGAGCTGGGTTCAGAACGTCGTGAGACAGTTCGGTCTCTATCTATCGTGGGCGTATGAAATTTGCGTGGCTCTGACACTAGTACGAGAGGACCGTGTTGGACTGACCGCTGGTTTACCAGTTGTGCCGCCAGGTGCATTGCTGGGTATCTAAGTCGGGATTGGATAAGTGCTGAAAGCATCTAAGTACGAAGCCAGCCACAAGATTAGATTTCTTAGGGTCGTTAAAGACGATGACGTTGATAGGATGCAGGTGTAAAGGTGGTAACATCAAAGCCGAGCATTACTAATTGCCCGTTCACTTTCTTTCGGACGGTGCGGATCGCGATATATACGTTTAGCTTTTTTAATTGACAATTGACAAATGACAATTGACAATTAGATTAACAGATACTTGAATTTTACTTTTTATCATGTCATAACTTATCATGACAGCTGCGATAATTGTCATTTGTCAATTGTCCATTGTCAATTGAAGAAATTCAGGTGGTTATAGCACGAGGGTTCCACCTCTTCCCATTCCGAACAGAGAAGTTAAGCCTCGTCACGCCGATGGTACTGCGTAACAGTGGGAGAGTAGGTAGCCGCCATTTTTAGAGAAGCCCTTCTGGTATTTCTACCGGAAGGGCTTTATTGTTTTTGTCCTTCTGAAATTTGTGACATCATTTTTAACAGCAATAATCCTCATAATACCTATTAAAAAAGTGAATATTTACTGGTAATTTGTATG
>CXPS01000017.1_pt1 | contig 7380 bp, 7 predicted proteins | sample 591801 | NCBI WGS metagenome assembly CXPS01 (sample SAMEA3491275, study PRJEB9169) | human gut metagenome | biome: ENVO:mammalia-associated habitat; material: ENVO:feces | place: Bangladesh | collected 2010-04-07 | reverse complement strand
ACCGTTCTTTTTTCTTTTCGACTTTTCTATCATACATACCGCATTGGCCGTATGTACTCCAAAGAAAATCCAAAGCATTTCCGTTTTCCTGTTTCTGGCTTTTATTCTAGCCATTGAGTAATGTTGTTTCTGTGTTCCAAAGCTTCCTTCCAGGCGGGTAGCTCTTTCACGACTGAGTTCCAACCGTAAGCTCTTCCAAAGTGTCTCATCTTTGGCAGTTCTACCCTTACGTTTAAAGGAAGTACTTATTATGATATTTTGTACAAAATTTCCGGTTGGCATTACTAGCATAGATTGAATCCTCCACAAGTTCCTTAACTCTAACCGTGGTCAGTTGTTGTTACAGATGAATACAGTCTTCCGAATGTACTCCTTCTTTAAAAGCCTTAAAGGAGATATGTTCTATAAAGGAGATTCCATATATCTATATATTGTTGACTTTGGCTTCGAATTCAACAGATTTGGTTTCCTTGCCCCTGATAATGGAGCGAAGGTAATGTCGGTCGATACTTACGATACGGTTGGACACTTTTTTGCCTGCAAATAAGTCGCTCCTTGCTTAAGGACCGTCTGTATGACCGAGAAACGTCTTTGGTAACCAGAGGATAGTGTAAGCCTGTTCCTCGAGTATGCTGATGTCTGTATTCCGCAATGCAACATCCAACAACCATCCTTCAAGAATCAAACCATCGAAAAAAGGAAACAGCACAGGACTTGTATATGCTTCTTTTTGCAAAAGCAATGTCAAACTAACAGCCTTTGCTGTTTCCAAAGAAAGATACTCCGACAAATAACGAAACTCGTATCCTGCATCGTTTTCAGTCAGAGTCCCTGCCAATTGGTCTTTGTAAAATATATGGGCTTATCTCATTGATTATTTGTTTTTGAAGTGGCAACCATTTCATAATTAAAGAAATCAAGAAGCTGATTCACCTTATCAAGGCGCAATGTTTCTTTTCCTTGTTCAAGGTCACGAACAAAGCGAAGCCCCACACCTGACTTCAACGAAAGCTCTTCTTGCGTCAAATTATACTGCTTTCGCAACATCTTGACCGTGGTGGACAAATTATTCATAAGCATCTAATTTTATACCATTTCGGGTACAAAGCTAATACAAATATTCGACATTATATCAATAAGGGTATAATTTATTGTTTACCGTTCAACTATATCAGATAGGGTATATTTGAAAAAGGTTCCAGTTCCTCTAGCGATGCAATTCCAAGAAAAACACTATCTGCGCATCCAACAAGCGTTCTATAACATTCATGCGAAAACACCCTATCTTTCAGCACATTGTATTTGATAGCGGAATTTCGCAAAACAGCTGAAAGAAAACGGTACAACACGTATATGCAAAACGATGATATACAACAGTTTGCATTTTCCCCATATTCTGTGTACTTGTAAATGGATATGAGAGCGTACAGGTTCTAAAATGAATAAAGTATTTATTTTCGGCATCATCCGCAAAAAGCCATCCGACAATGATGTCAATTCTGAAGATAACCACTACCTTTGTCTCAATTCAAAAACACAAATATGTATCTGACAAGTATGACTCACGAGGAACTGTATGCCGAAGTGCATAAGGACCTCATCGAAATATCGACCAAAGCAAATATGTTCATGGATAAGGTTCGTAAGAAAACAAAGAACATGCTGCCATATCCTTTGGCGACCCAGCGTATAACCCTCACCACCACCCGAAGAAATGTGTGGACAGTAGTGGGAAAACACAATTCATATATGCAAGGCGTAGGATTTCAGGCTTATGCCCCCATTATCGGCACTTCAAGCAATGGCTATATCCAAATGACGGGGTTCAAGTCCCGCGATAGGGTGATGCATTACACAGCACATTTCATGCAACGATATAAAGAGCGCTACATCGATCATTATCAAATAGACCGCAAAGGGGAAAACATATTCGAATACTTTGTGTATAACAATCCGCAAGTCTTGTATACTCGCAAGAATAATGGCGGCTATTTCATCGTTTCCGACCATGGTATCGCTGTAGCCGATTTCAGCGAAGGACTAAAACTCATGACCCATGTCACTTTTCTGGGAGATGATGAACTGACGCTAAAGAAACAGCTCATCTATGATGAGGAAATCAAAATCTACAAAGGGGCACTTGAGCTGAAACGGTTAAAATCAAGAAAACAAAAGGATGATCTCGTCACGATTTGGAATGTTGCCAAGAAGCATAATGCAGGTATTGAGATGGTAAAACGATGGTACCAATGGAATGGAGTAAAAGTGGATGAAGATTATCTTCAACAATGCATTGATCTCATTGAGAAATATAATGTCCAGTCACTCGATCAATTTGCGGAACTTATGTCCCGACAATAAAAAGGATCCTTATGAGAACTATCGAGCACGAAGCTGCCAGAAAGCTACGGCAGCCGCAGCGGCTACATTGAGTGAATCGACGCCGTGCGACATAGGAATACGGACTACATAGTCAGCTTCGGCAATCGTTTCCGGCGAAAGTCCGTCCCCTTCGGTACCCATCACGATAGCCAATCTGGGTTCGGTTGCCAGGACAGGATCATCAATGGAAACAGAGTTGTCCGTGAGTGCCATGGCAGCTGTACGGAAGCCCAACTTGCCCAAGTCGCTGAGAGAACCGTCCATCCAAGTCCATGGTACAAGGAAGACCGTTCCCATCGATACTCTGACCGCACGACGGTTCAACGGGTCACAAGAGTTACGTGTCAGTAGTACGGCATCAATTCCCAGGGCGGCTGCCGAACGGAAAATAGCACCGATGTTGGTTGTATCAACAACACCGTCGATCACGACGATGCGCCGAGCTTCCCGACAGACTTCTGCCATACTGCGCACCACAGGACGACGCATGGCACAAAGAACACCACGTGTCAGAACATAACCGGTCAATGTAGCAAGCAGCTCCCTGCCACCCGTATAGACAGGCACATTGCCACAACGTTCAATGATGTCGGAGGCATCGCCAGTGATATGTTTATGCTCACACAAAATGGCTAAAGGTTCATAACCGGCGTCCAGAGCTCTCTCTATGACTTTTGGGCTTTCTACAATAAAAATACCCTTGTCAGGCTCGATACGATTGCGTAACTGAGCCTCGGTAAGAGTACAGAATATCTCAACTCCGGGATGAGACAAAGAGGATATTTCGACAACAGGCATATTCTTATTTATTACTTTCGGTTTGACATACAATCGCTACCTTGATGACGCCGTCCAGCTTGTTTTCAAAGATACGATATGCCTCCTCAATCTCGTTCAACGAACAGCGATGGGTAATAAGAGGAGTGGTATCAATCTTTCCCTGTTCAATCAGACTGAGGATCTCAGCACAGTCACAGCCGTCTACACCTCCTGTTTTGAAAATCAAGTTCTTGCCATACATCTCAGGCAAAGGAAAAAGCAGAGGTTTGTCGTAAAGAGCCACAATCGTGACTATCGCATTGGGACGGGCACAGTCCCACGCCATCCGGAAACTATCTTCAGCCCCCGCCACTTCCAGAACAACATCAGCTCCGCCGTGATCACTGTTTTGGAGTACAAACTCCTTGCAGTTCTCAGGGGTCGTTATCAGCACATCGGGATAATGTTCACGGACAAACTGAATCCTTTCAGGAGACTTTTCACAGACAATGATACGCTTCGGATTCTTCAGCATCGAGCAGAGTAAAGTACAAATTCCGGTAGGTCCGGCACCAATGAGGAGGACAGTATCTTTCTCCGTAATCTCCGAGATACGAGTTGCCCAAAAGCCTGTGGCAAGGACATCACCGACAAAAAGAGCCTGTTCATCACTGACTGTATCGGGAATACGGTTCAGTCCTTGATCGGCATAAGGTACTCTGACATATTCCGCCTGCCCGCCGTCGATACGGCAGCCTAAAGCCCAGCCACCGTTGGGGTCGGTACAGTTGTTGACATATCCGTGATGACAAAAGAAACACTCTCCACAGAAAGTCTCGACATTCACAGTCACTCTGTCGCCGGGGCTGACTGATATAACTTCAGCTCCCACCTCTTCCACGACACCTACCATCTCGTGTCCGACTGTTATTCCGGGTACTGCACGCGGCACACTACCGTGTTTGATATGCAGGTCACTGGTACAGATACTGCCAAGAGTCACACGCACGATTGCATCCCGTGCATCCGTAATTTTCGGTTCCGGTTTTTCTCGCAATTCAAATTTTCCGTGTTCAATATATGTGTATGCAAGCATAATCTCTTCTTTATTTAATGAATAGATCCATTGCAAAGATAGTGATTTCAAAAAGAAATCGCATAGAACAATGGTATTAGCTTATCAATCATTTCTCATTCTTGAAAGAAAGCCTTACATTTGTAGAGAATACAAAACTTGTATCCCTTGCTATCATAAATAAAACAAAGTCAACAAATGAAAGAAGAACCCGACAGCCTGTCTGTCCCTTACAATTTTGCCCGTTGCTTCAACGACCAATGCTCACAAGCCTCCAAATGCTTACGCCACATAGCTGCACAATATAACGGAGCCGACTATCTTTATATCACCAGCGTTAATCCGACACGCTATCCTGCGGACGGGAATCAATGCGAATGTTTTAAAACGGCTGCAAAAGTTCATGTAACATGGGGACTTAAACGGTTGCTTGACAGGATTCCTTATGAAGACGCAGTCAGTATCCGATCACAGTTGGTGGGACACTATGGGAAAACAGGATATTACCGACTCTATCGTGGAGAACGAGGCCTTATGCCCAAAGATCAAGCTTATATAAAACAATTGTTTCGTAACAAAGGAATAAAAGAAGAGCCTGCTTACCAACGCTACACAGAAGAATATATATGGTAAGTTGCTGTCATCTGTCACCAAACGGGACATAACAGACTCATTATGAACGAATCAGCCCGTGACAGCAGGAGGTGATTGCATTGTGACAGCATTTTTGCCGTCACAATGCAATCACACATTTATTATTTGTTCCCGCTACCCGGTCACTAACTTTACGACATGGTAAAGCGTACCGCTACGTACATGTTTGGAGGGGATTTCCTGCTTTTTCAGTATTCTTCCAAATGAATTGACCCTTTTCACGGACATCGGTATCGAACTATTTCTCTGAATATCTTCCATAATCTCCGCCGGAGACAGCCACTCCCCTTCTTCAGGCTGTGCAGCACGAAAATACCGGAAAAACAGCTGTTCTTCCGGAGGAACTTGCTCAAATTCACGATTGTTTTCCATCATAATCTTTTCATCCTCCTGGTCGAACCAATAGCGTTCGCCATGTTCCAATTCATACATGGCTTGCGCGTAAAGCTGCTCATAATCTATCGGACGATTCGTGTCAATCACTCCCGTCACTTCGATACAGATAAAACGACGGCTACCGGAAGGATCGGTCAACAGGTCTTTTTGATTACTCGTAGCGATAAATGAAGCATACCGGCGCATTTCGAGCACGGCACTGGCATGAGGTTTCCGCATATTTACCACAGGCTTTTGCAGAATATGTTTCAAGAAGCCCTGTTGTGTCGAACTGACCTGATCAAATTCATCAATATTGATGAGCGCAAAACGATTGAGATAAAGTTCCGCATCTTTCTTTCGCGAGAAATCAATGCTGTCAGTATAATAGGAACGTTCCGAAGGTGGCATTATACTCCGGCAAAAGGTAGATTTTCGTGTCCCTTGCGCCCCGACCAGCAATGGCGAAACACTGTTCGCGTATTTTTTATCATACCCTCTCCAATGAGAAACCATATTGAGAAACCAGCGGTGAAACAAGTCTGTCCAATACGGATTCCGGCAAGGAACGGTGGCTGCCAATTCACGGATACGGTCTTTACCGTCCCATCCGGGAAGTCGATAGAGAAAATCCTCCAACGGATTGAATACAGGCACGCGATTTGAATAGATATAACGGCTGATATCCCTGTCCCACAGTGGAATACCCTCCATTTGTGCATCCAGGGCAATGCTATTCAGCGCCCGTTTGTCGAGAGGATTGAAACGAAAACGGAAAGACAGCCTTTCCCGATATTCCACCTCAGCGATTTGTGTGTTATAGCGAAATTCATAACGGCGTTTCATGAATTCTTCGGTCTGTAAGGCTAGCTGTTGCTCTTTGCTCAGACTGATATTTTTGCCGAAACCTTTACATTCGAGATATACGTTGCCAATCATCTCCCGGATCAGCACTTCTTGTTTATACATATAGAAATGAAAAACGGTACGTTTCACGACTTCTTCCTGAGGCAATCCCGAAGCAAAACAATTTTTGGCCAATTGTACGACCAATGGTTGCCATTTATCTTCCCGTAATTGGAGGCCTGCTTCACTAAGATCTGTATAAGCTTTCCGAAAAGCTGCTTCAAAAAGCATCAAAAAAGCATTTTCTGCATCATATCCCGGCACGGCACGAGTCAACGGAGACTTCTCTGCCTGCACTGCCTCCCTGAAAGTCGTCTCTTCGGGCATCGCTGTGGGCTGCGAGAGATAAAATTGCACGGAATTCGGACGATACATAATATCCGGATCATAAGACAATCGCGAATATTGCTCCAAAGTCGGCTCTTTGGGAAGTATATCGAACGGGATTTGGGGCTGATAACATTTCACGGCCAGCCGATAGGCGTGAGCGTGAAACAGTTCCGCCTCTTCCCGTGTTTTGGGCAGTGAGTTATCCGGACGAGTAAAAGTGGTCCATATCTTCACCGTTTTTCCACTCGAACCCATAAAAGCGCAACGGGTCTGCGGTTGTTCACTCGCTTTTTGTTTCACCAGAGCTATCTCCGATTTATTGGACAGGGGACCGACAGTCAGTTCAATAATACCATTGTACGCTTTCATCTGCTTCTGCCCGTTTACTTTTCTAAATTCTGCGGCAGGAATTATCTCGGGAAGCTTGTCGGCAAACATACACCGATCATCTGGAAGCATATATCTTAATTCTTCTCTGAAAGTGGAAACCGGGCGGGATTTTATCTCTGTTTTTACTTTGTTTACCAGTTTTTCAAGATCCAGTACGCTGAGCGCTGTTGTATCTCCATTTTTACGGAATAGGGTAATTTTCATTTATATAATAATAGGTTGTTTGTGTCAGCGTCTTCGTGTCGTTGAGACTGCTAAATTACTCATTATATCCGGGACCGACAAGAAAAAACGAAAGTTTAATATAGAAAAGGCTGACCCTAAAGTCGGTAGTATCTTAAACTCCCCTCCTTCGGGAAGCTACCCTTTATACACAAGTATATATTATTTTTTTATCTTTGCTTGATGTTATTAGAGACAGATCAAATTCGTGATCCTCGGCTTTTGCGACGTTTAAACTTAATTTGCTCTCAGATGGTTGTCCATCAAAGTGCTATAGTGAATCAATT
>CXPS01000170.1_pt1 | contig 8948 bp, 7 predicted proteins | sample 591801 | NCBI WGS metagenome assembly CXPS01 (sample SAMEA3491275, study PRJEB9169) | human gut metagenome | biome: ENVO:mammalia-associated habitat; material: ENVO:feces | place: Bangladesh | collected 2010-04-07 | reverse complement strand
AACACAGAAACAACATTACTCAATGGCTAGAATAAAAGCCAGAAACAGGAAAACGGAAATGCTTTGGATTTTCTTTGGAGTACATACGGCCAATGCGGTATGTATGATAGAAAAGTCGAAAAGAAAAAAGAACGGTTGCATAATCAAACTAAAATAAGAGGAAAAGAGGAGAGTATTTTAACTTCCCCTAAAAAAGACATGTACATAATGTATCATTCAAAATAATAATATGTAAATAATATTTGTAAAAAAAGACTGGGGACTTTACCGAAAAAAAGAGGAAAGCTCACGTAAAGTGAACCTTTTCTCTTAATTTATAAGAAAGAGGGACATTTACTGAATATTCCTATTGGAACAAGACATCAGCAATGCACATAATACAGGCAATTTATTTTTTCATAAATCTCTTAATAGCCTTGATACCACAAAACAAGTGATAGGTTGGTTTCAATCGGTCATTCTAATGAGAGATATTGGGGGATTCCGCTAGAATGGCTAATCATATTATAATTCTGTTTGCAGAATTCCAATGAATTCTCCGACAATCCGGAATTCGTCTGCATCTTCTTCTTCAAGAATGATAGGAGAATAATCTGAATTTTTAGGCTGGAGAACGATTTCCTCATGAGTCCAATTCCCTTCTGCATCAAAAGACTTTTTGCTTGTATACGTCTTGATAGAGTAACTGCCTGTATAGTCTGAATCGTAATAATTGTGATGTTCTGCAAGTACAATCTTTCCCTGTCGGCTACCTGCCGGATTCGCTCTAAACACACAATAATCTCCATCATGAATGAGCGGCTCCATGGAATGACCAATAGCTTGTACAATAAACATATTGCGGTTGAGTTTTCCCATACCTTCAATTTTCATCCAGCCATTTTCATTGACCATTTCTCCTTCTCCGAAATAACCACATGCTGCTCGTATTGAGTATAGGGGTAGGAAATCGATGTATTTTACTTCATCATTGACTTCAGGTTCTATTCTTATTTCAGGGATAGACTCATGCTGAGGTTCCAGTTGTGCAGTAAGATATTCAGCTAACGATTTGTCGCAGCAATAAACGTAACAGCCTTTCATCCCTCGTGTGAGCAATGTACGGTATGTGTTTTTTATAATCTCATCAGCATCTTGTATGGCTTTGTTTCTGCTCTGGGTAATGAGCGACTTAAATCCTTTGACAGATTGATCGTTACCTGAACGTCGAGTGACATCCGTAATAATTTGTCCGTTTTCATAACGCATATCCGATCCGATAATTACACCCACATAATCCAGTTCCAAGCCCTGACATGTATGTATGCAACCTATTTCTTCGATGGATTTATTGCCGATAATCCATAAATTCTTATCTGTATTCAGATTCCAGCGTTTTTTGAAATGGAATTCAGGTAAAATGATATCGTAATCATTGGGATCTTTTTTACTGTTCCAGTCCCAGCAATATCCGGCTACTACACGTGCCTTATTGCTGATTTTGTTTTTTTCCTTGATCGTCTCAAAAAGTTGATTGGGATCAGAAAATATCTGGAAGTCGTAATCTTCTGAAGATAATCGAATGTTGGCTGTTTCTCTGATTTGCAAAGTGTTGTCAAGCCAACTTAAATAACCGTCTGAACCATTGCATCGGAATTGAGAACTTAGTTTGGCTGTGTGTACAATAGCTCCACAGGATTCTGCGAATCTTTGTATAGCTGCTTTAGATCCTATATCCTTAATATGTATTCTTTGGCGGTCATCAACAAAGAATACAGAAAAACGGGACGCTTGTATGATTTCAATAATCTGGTTTTCACCTAAATTACTGTACAGACCACTTTTCATATTCAGTCTGTGAGCCTCGTCAACAATCAGTGCTCCAAAAGTATTTTGTGGAGTATCAATGAAACTGCCACTGCCCACAAACAAATTGTTGATGTAGCTTTTTTTGAAACTGCCTGATAGTTTGGCTGTATACACATCACGGGGAGCCGCATTCTTGGATACATATTGGGCTACGACTCTTTCTTTGGTCAGTTCAACCAGAAGGTTTACAGCGACGACACTTTTTCCCGTGCCTGGGCCACCTTCTACAATAAGAACTTGTTTAGGACCTTTTGCTGCTTCTCGTGCTAGGTTTAATGCAGTTTCGTATACAACTTTCTGGTCATCCAGTAATACGAACTCTCTGTTCCCATGTAACATTGAGTTCAGTGCATCAGCCAGTTGCTTGGACGGACGTAGTTTACCTTTGTCGATTAGCCATACAATATCTTCCTTGGAACCGTATTTAATGTATTTTTTTATAAAATCTTGTAATCTTCCTGCATCCGACTTCAAGAAGAGAGGTGCTTTAGCTATATATTCTGCATAGCATTCATGGGAAATGACATGATCCTCTTGATAGTTATGTAAAAACGCACAGGGCAGGAGTTGTATGTTTTGTTCACGTACTGTTTCGTTATAGTTTTGAAGCATATAGGCATATGACCAAGCTTGGTAGGAAGGGTGTGCCGTTTCACTTTCACCGTGTTGAAAACGTGTCTGTATGATACCGGATTTTTGGGATAGTTTTGCCTGTTCCCATTGTTTTAGTTCAATAATAACAATGTTAGAACGCTGATTCTCATCTATTCCGGAAATAATAAAGTCAATTCGTTTGGAAGTAAGAGGTATCTGATACTCGATGGCAATAGTCGAAGTATCTGGAATTTCTGATGTATTAATTACTTTATACATGTGCATCATGGAATTTTTCCATGATAATTTTTCATTGGGAGAAGTATGCCTTCCCAAATGGAGTAAAAAAGCGTGATCAATGTCATCTGCGATGGTACCGTTGAAGACATCGTTGATGAATCCTTTCTTACTGGCGTGGTATACAATCATAATTCAGTGTATTTTTTTGCGTTGCCTTTGGATTTGTCAACAGGATATTTTTCAGCGTTTTTAGCTAACTTTGATAGTATGATTTCTTTTATATCTAAATTGTATTTATCTGCAATAAGGAATGCATAATTCATGATGTCTGCCAGTTCTTCCTTGATTTTATCAATATTTACGTCTTCTGGTTGTTTCCATAGAAATACCTCGTTTAATTCTGAAGCCTCGATGGATAAAGCCAGAGCCAAATCTTTTCCATTGTGAAACTGATCCCACTCCCTGTCTTTAGTAAACTGGAGAATCTGTTCCATAATTTCTTTTATATCTGATTTTTGTGATATCATTATGTCTCTCTTTTGTTATGAACTAAGGCAAAGATAAATCTACTTTATTGAATTTCAAAGTTCATGAGTGAATAAGTTGTAAGATACAGAACTTTGCATGAAGTTTTTTTCTTTTAATTGTAATAAAAGATTCTTGATTAGTTATATTTTACAAATCAAAAAAAATAAAAGAATTAATCCACAAATACTCTGCAACTTCTATGTCTCTCATCCCAAAGCTATACATCCCTCATACGTGAAACATACGGCTCAGGAAGTAAAAACAAACGTTTCCCGTAAGAAAATCGTAGAAATATCAAGCGCAAACCTCCATTTGCGCCAGTAAGTTTTTGAATCTATGTAAAGGGAAAGATTCGAATGAAGTTGATATAAATAAAGTTGCTGAAAACCGGTGATTTTCACGCTGTAATTAGTGTAAAAAGAACTATTATTTGCCTCCTTCCTCAATACTCCAATAAGTCTTGTCTTACCACGGTTGAGCGTTTTTAGATTTTTATTTTTCTTAGTTATAACAAATATCCATGATTTGGCTACATTGAATTTTTCCTTTATTTCGGCTGTAGTATAAAAATCCGTGATAGGTAAAGTATCCTTGGGCATTCTAAATTCATGAGGATGTAGTTTTATCATCTCATCAATATCTGAACGTTTGATGAAAGATAATCGGCTAGTAATTTTTGAAGCTTGAAGGTATCCTTTAGAGACCATTTTATAAACAACTTGTCGGGTAATCTCCAAAAATGTTCCGATTTCAGAAAAAGATAGAAACTCTTTATCTTTGATTGCGATGACTGGCGATTCTTCAATTCTAGTTTGAGTATTCTCTTCCGCAGTCTTAATGTTTCTTTCTCTCTTTCTTTTTTTTTGTAAGCCAAATTTGCACACGTATGAGAGCAGTACTTTGTACTTATCTTTTGGGTTTCGAATCGTGTTCCACACCATTCACTGATCTTTTTGACTTTAGTGTTACTGCACTCTAATTTTACATGTTTATTTCGCTTTATTTCTCCCGTTATATGTCAACTATCGTAAATCATAGTTAACTTTTTTCACAATCTGACCAGCGTGAAATGCTAGAGTTTTGCTTCGTGGTACAAAAAGATGATGTACAGCGTTTATAAATGACTAATATTGACCAGTAGAGCAACAAAAAAGGTACCCGTAAAGAACGCCGTATTAATTGATTGCAGCTGATTCAACCTATTGGTAATTAAATCGTTATTTCCCGATGCAAAAATGCTGAAAAATATTCTGAAGCACCATATCATTCGTCACTTCCCCTGCAATATCCGAAATGAAGAAAATACATTCCCGTATATCTTGCGAAAGAAAATCTCCAGATATATGTGAATCAAGCCCATCCTGTACCCGGTGGATAGCATCTAAAGCTTTACTTAAAGCTTCATAATGCCTTACGTTTGTCACAATAATATCATTTTGTGTTACCGTAGGCAGATGTGCTGCGTTAATAAGCATCTTTTGTAACTCGTCGGTCTGTCTACGTTCTTTTGCCGATATGAAGATAGACTTCGTGTATTCTTTAGGAAAGTCCTTTAATAAAGCAGATAGTTCTTCTTTCTGCTTTTCCTCAATCAAATCCGCTTTGTTGAATACAACAATTAGTTGCTTCTCTTCACAACGAGGAATGATCTTTTCTGATAATTGCTTTATCTGAGAAGATGCATCAGATGAATCAACCATCCAAAGTACAATCTCCGCTTGATCCAACTTCTGGAATGTACGTTCAATACCAAGGCTTTCAATGGTATCATTTGTTTCCCGGATTCCGGCAGTATCAATGAATCGGAAAGTGATGCCACCTATATTAATAGTATCTTCAATGACATCACGCGTGGTACCATGAATATCACTGACAATTGCTTTATCCTCGTTCAGTAATACATTCAGTAAAGTTGATTTCCCCGCATTCGTTTCACCGATGATAGCCACCGGAACACCATTCTTAATGGCATTCCCAACATTAAATGAATGAACCAGCCGTGAGATAACCTGCTCTATTTCATCTGCGAGTTTTCGCAATGCCGAACGATCAGCAAACTCCACATCTTCTTCGCTGAAGTCAAGTTCCAGTTCGATCATGGAAGTGAAGTTTAGCAACTTACTTCGTAGGTCCGTCAACTCTTTGCTAAAACCTCCCCGCATCTGACTCATGGCCAAACGATGAGTGGCTGCGGAAGAAGATGCAATCAAATCGGCTACAGCCTCCGCCTGACTTAAGTCCATCTTTCCGTTGAGGAATGCGCGTTGGGTATATTCTCCCGGTTGAGCCATACGGCAACCGTTCTTAATCAACAACTGCATTACTTGCTGAAGAATATAGGAAGAACCATGACACGTGATTTCTGTACTATCCTCTCCCGTATAGGAATGAGGAGCCCGGAAAAGACTCACAAGGACTTCGTCTATGACTTCTTCTCCATTATAGATATGCCCGAATGTCAGCGTATAAGGCTTTTGTTCACTAAGCAATTTGCCGGCTTTGGCTGGTTGGAAGATGCGGCTTGTAATGGAAATAGCTTCAGGACCAGAAACACGGATGCTTCCGATGGCTCCTCCTTGAGCGGTAGCAATAGCGCAGATAGTATCTTGATTCATTATATTTCTTTTTGGATGATGCAAAGATAATTGTTTCTAAGTAAAAAAAGTAAGATTAGACACAACTTGTGCTTTATTTGTTTATATTTGCTGCCGTACAAACAATGCACATACAAAATACAATGATAGTCTATGGAGCCGGATACAAACTTATATTCACCGAATGAGAATAATGAAATCATACGGGAAAATTCACAAAAGATACTTTCTGTACTTGCCGCACATCAAATAGCTTTATGGGAATATGACATTCCGACAGGGAAATGTAGCTTCACGGACGATTACTTCCGCACGTTAGGCTTGAAAGAGGCGGGGGTAGTCTTTAAAGACATTAACGACTTTTACCATTTCGCATACCCCGAAGATATAAATGCCTATCAGACAGCTTTTGCTAAAATGCTTGCTTCGGAGTCCAAAGCATCTCAGATACAGGTCCGTTGTGTCGGGGAGCATGGTGAAGTGATTTGGCTGGAAGATCATTTCTTGTCTTATAAAGGGAATGAAGAAGGAGATCCGGATAAACTGTTGGCATATACTGTAAACGTTACTTCCCAGTGTGAAAAGGAACAGCATATTAAACATCTGGAAGAACATAACCGTAAAATAATAGAAGCTTTACCCGAATTTATCTTCATCTTTGACGAGAATTTCTTTATAACGGATGTGCTGATGGCGCCAGGTACGATTCTGCTGCATCCGGTAGAAGTGCTGAAAGGAGCGGACGGGCGCAGTATTTATTCTCCGGAAGTAAGTGATTTGTTTCTTTGCAATATTCGTGAATGCTTGAAGGACGGGAAGCTGAAAGAGATTGAATATCCGTTGGAAGTGGATGGGAGTAAACATTATTTTCAGGCACGCATCGCTCCGTTTGAAAGTAACACCGTGCTGGCGTTGATACACGATATTGGCGACCGTATCCGTCGTTCCGAGGAATTAATTGAAGCGAAACGACGTGCAGAGGATGCCGACCGGATGAAGTCTGTATTTCTCGCAAATATGAGTCATGAGATTCGTACTCCGCTGAATGCGATAGTAGGATTTTCGGAGATTATGGCTTTAACGGAGAATGAAGAGGAAAAACATGAATATCTGGAGATTATCCAGAAGAATAGCAATCTGTTGTTGCAGTTGATCAATGATATTTTGGACTTGTCCCGCATCGAATCCGGTAAATCGGAGATGCACTTCCAGCAAGTCGAAATAGCTGGCTTGGTGGATGAAGTGGAGAAGGTGCATCAGTTAAAGATGAAGTTGAATGTGGACTTGAAAGTGGTTCGTCCGCAAGGAGAGTTCTGGACTTCTACCGATCGAAACCGTGTGATGCAGGTACTCTTCAATTTTTTATCCAATGCCATTAAGAATACTGAAACGGGAAGTATCACATTGGGATTGAAGCAGGAGGGAGACTGGCTGAAACTGTTTGTCAGCGATACGGGCTGTGGAATTCCGGAAGAGAAACTTCCTCAAATCTTTACTCGTTTTGAAAAACTGAACGACTTTGTGCAAGGTACCGGACTGGGGCTTTCTATTTGCAAGAGTATTGTAGAACGTCTCGGTGGCCGTATTGAAGTTAGCTCAGAACTGGGAAAGGGTAGTACGTTTGCGCTTTATCTGCCTTATCAGGAGATACCGGTAGAAGTTGCCGAACGGAGTCTTTCTACTAAGATTGATTCTGAATCCGTACGTCATAAAAAGATTTTGGTTGTGGAGGATATCGAATCGAACTTTGCCCAACTGAATATCTTACTGAAGAAAGAGTATACTATCTTGTGGGTGCGTAACGGACAGGAAGCAATCAATAGCTTTATTCGGGAAAAACCGGATTTGATATTAATGGATATTCGTATGCCTGTGATGGATGGCATTCAGGCTACAGAGAAGATTCGAACTATTTCTCTTTCGGTTCCTATTATTGCAGTCACGGCCTATGCGTTCTATACGGAACAGCAACAGGCTATTCAGGCTGGATGCAACGCAGTTATCTCCAAACCATATTCTTTGGAGAAACTGAAAGAAACGATAGAAACCTATATCGGATAATTAATTTTCTAAAAGGAGACCAACATTCTGAAAGTTAGATTGTTATTAAATTAATAATAACAATCTAATTTTTGTTGGAATATGGAGAAAGTGAAAAAGATAGTCCTCATCGGAGCTAGCGGCTTTGTTGGTTCCGCTCTGCTAAATGAGGCATTGAATCGTGGCTTTGAAGTGACAGCTGTAGTTCGTCATCCCGAGAAAATAAAGATAGAGAACGAGCATCTGAAAGTAAAGAAAGCGGATGTCTCTTCGCTCGATGAAGTTTGCGAAGTTTGCAAAGGAGCGGATGCCGTTATCAGTGCATTCAATCCGGGATGGAATAATCCTAATATATATGACGAAACCATCAAAGTATATCTGACTATCATTGATGGAGTGAAGAAAGCGGGAGTGAATCGCTTTCTGATGGTGGGTGGTGCCGGATCACTGTTTATTGCGCCGGGATTGCGACTGATGGATTCGGGTGAAGTTCCTGAGAATATCCTGCCCGGAGTTAAAGCTTTGGGAGAGTTTTATTTGAATTTCCTGATGAAGGAGAAAGAGATTGACTGGGTGTTTTTCTCTCCGGCAGCAGATATGAGACCGGGAGTACGCACCGGACGTTACCGTTTGGGCAAAGATGATATGATTGTGGACATCGTGGGTAACAGCCATATTTCTGTAGAAGACTATGCAGCTGCAATGATCGATGAGTTGGAACATCCCAAGCATCACCAAGAGAGATTTACGATTGGATATTAATGAAAAAATGGCTTGAAACATAGGGATATTCAGTAAATGTCCCTCTTTCTAATAAATTAAGAGAACAGTTTTACTTTACGTGAGCTTTTCTCTTATTTTTTTTCTGTAAAGTCTCAAGTTTTCTATCTTTTTCATAGAATATTATTTACATATTCTTATTTTTTCTTCCCAACGTTACATTATGTATATGTCTTTTTAGGGGAAGTTAAAAACCTCTCCTGTTTTCCTCTTATTATTTTAGTCTGATTATGCAGCCGTTCTTTTTTTCTTTTCGACCTTTTCTATCATGCATACCGCATTGGCCGTATGTATTCCAAAGAAAATCCAAAGCATTTCCGTTTT
>CXPS01000050.1_pt1 | contig 9580 bp, 9 predicted proteins | sample 591801 | NCBI WGS metagenome assembly CXPS01 (sample SAMEA3491275, study PRJEB9169) | human gut metagenome | biome: ENVO:mammalia-associated habitat; material: ENVO:feces | place: Bangladesh | collected 2010-04-07 | reverse complement strand
GAGGACTTTTCCGGCGGCATGAACCATCCGATCACCCAGAATGCAGCGGCGGCAAAGGTGCAACGAAGCGTCGCACCTGTCAACGGGCTCATCCATAGGGGAAGCAGATACTTCAGGGCATTCATATTCAAACCGCTGAATATTTTTGATACAGCCATACTCAGATTGGCTTCCAGTTTCTTATTCTTCATCTTTTTTTATTTCAGTTGATCGTTAAACAAAAAGGTATCGCGTCGCAGGTAAGCCCAAAAGAATGTGACAATAGTTATCAACAAGTTGAAGACAAAAGGAAACTCTTGCGACTGGGTATGAAACAGATTTTGGAGAAAATCTATAATAAAAGGATAAAGCAAGATGGCGAGATAATTCATCATCATTACAAAAGCCAATGCCATTGTCGCCTTTTGAGGCAGTGCCGTATGCGTCGTTTTATCATACAGCATAGGCTGAATAACGCCATATCCCAAACCGACCAGGATACATCCCGGAATAATCAACCATTCGATTGGGGCAATCCAGATCAGTGCCAGCCCCACAGCCATAGACAGGAGGCTGTATGCTTTTGTACGTTCTTTCAGTTCATCCACTATCTTGTCCAGACAGAAACCCGGAGCCATAATCGCTAAAAAGAAAAGCGAGATCATCAGTCCCGAATTGCCACTGGAGAAATGGTGTTTCTCCATCAGGAAAGAAAGGTTGAATATGACTGCCAGCACAATAAAAGTCGTCACTCCGTAAAAAAGCATGATCTGAAGCAGATGCCTGATATGGATTCCATATTTACTTCCTCCGGTATCTGCGGCAGCCGTTTGTTCGGATGGCGTGGTACTTTGAGAAGAAGGTTCGACGGCGGTGTCAGACCGGCTCTCTTTTAAGTGACCGACCAGCAGAATAGAAATCAATGGGAGCAGATAGACCAAAAACGGCAAATGCCAGCTGACCTCCGCCAGATATCCGGTCACGGCAGTAGCTATCACCAGTGTAAAATTGGTAATGGCAGAACTCAATCCGAATTGTTTCACCCGGTAAGTACCCACAAAATATTTTGAGATTAATCCCGTGGACAGAGGAATAATCAGTCCAGAGCCGATGCCCAGCAGGGCACTCACGACGATCAATTGCCACATTTTGTTGGAGATCAGATATAAGATACCGCTTGCAGCAAAGAGCCAGAGTCCGATTTTCAGGATACGGACAAAATCAACCTTTTCCGTGAGCTTACCGCCCAAAAGGATAAAAGGGATAATCAGCAACGATGGCAGCGAAGTCAACATCTGAATATCCAAGTCGGTCGCTTTCGGAAAGATTTTGGTAAGGTCGCCCAATATAGGCGAAACAGCCAGCCCCGGCAAAGAGGTCAATGCCGAGATAGACCAAATAGCTATTAAAGTGATAAGAGGTATTGTTCCCCTTCCAGTTTGTATTTTCATATACCGGTTCGTTAAAAGTTTAGGTCTGATGAAAACAATGATTACCTTATAAAGTTCAAATGAGGCAACAGTGAATATTCAAAAAACGGGTGAAAAACACCCAAAAACTATCAGATTATGGCCTAAAAACTATCCGCAAACAGTTTTTAGGCTAAATTCCGTCAGTTTCACCCCCGCCGTACTTTAAAAAATCCCGTAAACTTGCATCATCGAAATTTAACAACGAATATTCACAATTTAAAAAGCAACGTATATGAAAAGTGTAAGCTTCAGAAAAGATTTAGTAGGAGTACAGGACGAATTACTCCGTTTCGCTTATAAGCTGACAACCGACCGCGAAGAAGCAAACGATTTGTTGCAGGAAACATCATTAAAAGCATTAGACAATGAAGATAAATATATGCCTGACACAAATTTTAAAGGATGGATGTATACCATCATGCGCAATATCTTTATCAACAACTACCGCAAAGTAGTTCGTGACCAGACATTCGTTGACCGGACGGACAACCTTTACCACCTGAATTTACCGCAGGACACAGGGTTTGAAAGTACCGAAAAAGCCTATGACCTGAAAGAGATGCACCGTGTAGTCAACTCATTACCCAAAGAATACAGAGTGCCGTTTGCCATGCACGTTTCCGGCTTCAAGTACCGCGAAATCGCAGAAAAGCTGAACCTGCCGTTAGGTACGATAAAGAGCCGCATATTCTTCACCCGCCAAAAACTGCAGGAAGAACTGAAGGACTTCCGCTAAACCTTAACAACACAATTCAATAGGTATCAGATAACTATAAGCTGCCAGTTGTCAGCGAATAGCCAAAGGCAAGAGGGAAACAACCCCTTCTTGCCTTTTTTGTTTCCGTCCCCACCGCCTTACACCTGCCCCAAAGCCGCCCCTTAATAAACGCCAAATAATGTAAAAGTCGAAAACTTTCAAAACCATCTGCTGTTGTTGAGGGAAATTCGACGGGGAAAATCCCCATCGCCCTAAACCTTTAAAAAAACAAATTAGTATGGAAGATTTAAATTTCAGAAAAGGTGATGCAAAAACCGACGTATTCGGTTCAGACAGAATGTTACAACCCTCTCCGGTAGAAAGAATTCCTGATGGACCAACCACCCCTGAAGTCGCTTACCAAATGGTTAAAGATGAAACTTTTGCCCAGACTCAGCCACGCTTGAACTTAGCTACTTTCGTAACCACTTATATGGACGATTACGCTACCAAGCTGATGAACGAGGCAATCAACATCAACTATATTGATGAAACCGAATACCCTCGTATCGCCGTAATGAATGGTAAATGTATCAACATCGTTGCCAACTTGTGGAACTCTCCGGAAAAAGATACATGGAAAACCGGTGCATTGGCAATCGGTTCTTCCGAAGCTTGTATGCTGGGCGGTGTAGCTGCATGGTTGCGCTGGCGTAAGAAAAGACAAGCTCAGGGTAAACCGTTTGACAAACCTAACTTCGTTATCTCAACAGGTTTCCAGGTAGTATGGGAAAAGTTCGCGCAACTGTGGCAGATCGAAATGCGTGAAGTGCCTTTGACTCTTGACAAGACCACTCTCGACCCCGAAGAAGCGCTGAAGATGTGTGATGAAAACACGATCTGTGTTGTACCTATCCAAGGTGTTACATGGACAGGACTGAACGATGACGTTGAAGCACTGGACAAAGCTCTCGACGCTTACAACGCCAAAACCGGTTATGACATTCCTATCCACGTAGATGCCGCCAGTGGTGGTTTCATTCTTCCGTTCCTCTATCCGGACACGAAGTGGGATTTCCGTCTGAAATGGGTACTTTCTATCAGTGTATCCGGTCATAAGTTCGGTCTGGTATATCCTGGACTTGGCTGGGTTTGCTGGAAAGGCAAAGAATATCTGCCCGAAGAAATGTCATTCAGCGTCAACTATCTGGGTGCCAACATTACTCAGGTCGGCTTGAACTTCTCTCGTCCTGCCGCTCAGATTCTGGGACAATACTATCAATTCATCCGTTTGGGATTCCAAGGTTACAAGGAAGTACAATATAATTCTTTGCAGATTGCCAAATACATCCACGGTGAAATCGCCAAGATGGCTCCGTTCGTCAATTACTCCGAAAATGTAGTGAACCCATTGTTCATCTGGTATCTGAAACCGGAATATGCAAAGAGTGCCAAGTGGACATTGTACGATCTGCAGGACAAACTGTCTCAGCACGGCTGGATGGTTCCGGCTTATACATTGCCTTCTAAACTGGAAGATTATGTAGTAATGCGTGTGGTTGTCCGCCAGGGATTCAGCCGCGACATGGCAGATATGTTGCTGGGTGATATCAAGAACGCAATTGCCGAACTGGAAAAACTTGATTTCCCGACTCCTACCCGCATGGCTCAGGAAAAGAATCTTCCGGTAGAAGCCAAGATGTTCAATCACGGTGGTCGTCGTCATAAAACCGTTAAAAAATAAATTGATCTATGGACAAAAAAGTAACACTCGCTCAATTGAAAAAAGTGGTACAGGAGGCATACGATCAGGTGAAAACGAATACAGGCGGTAAGAATGCCGACTATATCCCTTATCTGGCCAATGTCAACAAAGATCTCTTTGGAATCAGTGTCTGCCTGCTCAACGGGCAGACCATCCATGTGGGAGATACTGACTACCGCTTCGGCATCGAATCCGTATCCAAAGTACATACGGCTATCCTTGCACTGCGCCAATATGGTGCCAAAGAAATATTAGACAAGATCGGAGCTGACGCAACGGGCCTGCCTTTCAATTCAATCATCGCTATCTTGCTGGAAAATGACCATCCGTCTACTCCGTTGGTAAACGCCGGTGCCATCTCCGCCTGCAGTATGGTACAACCTATCGGCGACTCTGACAAGAAGTGGGATGCCATCGTAGAGAACGTGACCGATTTATGCGGCAGCGCTCCCCAGCTGATTGATGAATTGTACAAATCCGAATCGGATACGAACTTTAACAACCGTTCCATTGCATGGTTGCTGAAGAACTACAACCGTATTTATGATGATCCGGATATGGCGCTGGACCTGTATACCCGCCAATGCTCATTGGGAGTAACGGCCTTGCAGCTTTCTGTGGCAGCCGGAACAATCGCCAACGGTGGTGTGAACCCGGTGACAAAGAAAGAAGTATTCGATGCCAGCCTCGCTCCCAAGATCACTGCAATGATCGCTGCCGTAGGTTTCTACGAGCACACGGGAGACTGGATGTATACCTCCGGTATTCCGGCCAAAACCGGTGTAGGCGGTGGTGTAATGGGTGTATTGCCCGGACAGTTCGGTATTGCCGCATTCGCTCCTCCTTTGGATGGTGCAGGCAATTCGGTAAAAGCACAATTGGCTATCCAATATGTCATGAATAAACTGGGACTGAACGTATTCAGTGACAATCACTTGATCGTAGTCGACTAGTTTATCCGCTCTATGAGAAAAACAAAAGGTTGCTATCCTCCGGGTAGTAACCTTTTCTATTTTTATAAAAATGCTTTTGCAGGCTTCTCGTTCCTTAGCGAGCTAATCATTCCCCCTTCTTTACTTAAGTTTAATTCTGTGTATGCAAAGAACTAATCCTCGATGCACTTAAATTTATTCGTCTGACTATAGTTGAACTTTCGTCTGACTACTGTTAAACTTTCGTCTGACAGTTGTTAGACGAAAGAATAACAGTTGTCAGACGAATAGTTTTATATACTTCAGGCGATAGATTTATTAAAAACGAGGAGTAAATATGCGCATATCTGAAATTAGTTTATAACGCATTCTAATGAGCTAAGTCGATATGGAAATAAACTAAACCCATGAATAATGAATGATCGATATGAAAAAGGTTTATGTCCCCTATGCAGACGCCGTCTTTTCTTCCTCTTCCGCATAATACTGCTTTTTCTTTTGATTAGACTGCTGAATCAGATTCGTAATATAGACTGTAAAGATCGGGAACATCATCATTCCCAAAGCTGCCAGCAATACGGAAAGTACCCTTCCGGTGGTCGTCATCGCGATTATATTCGACCCGACGGTAGTCACATCCATAAATGCCCACCACAAAGCGTCTCCATAATCTGTGACCAGCGGATTCACTTTATGTTCAAGGACAAAGAAGGCAAGGCTGGCGAAATAGACCGTTGCCAGCAACATCGTCAGATAGGAAACGAACAGGCTGGAAGCCCGGTTATAGGTGAGCCAGCCCACTACGATGGCCAATGCGTATCCCCCTCTCAGCAAAGGAATAAACCGGAGCAGGTAAGTGACTTCGGGAGAAAAGGTCCACCCGTAATACGCAATGATGTTCTGATAAGGGATCGCCACCAGCAAAAAGATAAAGTGCGTCCGTATATAACGCCACTTATGCTTTGCCAGAAAAAACTCCAGTACAAAATCGAACAGGAACCAGATGCAAATCCACAACTGGATCTTCATGTACGAGGACTGTGTATAAAAAGGAATCCCCTTAAACGTATCGATTGAAATACTAATAACCAAAAAAAGGGACATTAACAATATAATAATGTGGAGAATGCCATAAATCCCCTTTTTCCCCAGAATAAAATCGGAAAGCGCTGATTTCATAACTACTTAATTTATAATAAAATGATTCTTATGTAACTTATAATGCTTAGAAACAATCTGAGAAAGCGATTGTTTCGGAACAGGCGTCCGGAGGTTTACAATTGAGCCATCCGGCGATGTTAATTAACGAACTTTGAAAGAGATTGCGGAAACATCTCACGCAAAATGTTGTTATAACACTGACTTTAAAATATTTTTCACTTAAAACCTTAACTTATGGCAAATATTAAAAATGCAGTGAAGCTGGGCGTGTTTACCCTGGCTATCATGAACGTTACGGCAGTAGTATCATTGCGTGGGCTACCAGCCGAGGCCGTATACGGAATGAGTTCGGCCTTCTACTATCTTTTCGCGGCGATTGTCTTCCTTATCCCGACATCGCTCGTAGCAGCCGAACTGGCAGCTATGTTTCAGGATAAGCAAGGTGGTGTGTTCCGGTGGGTAGGCGAAGCCTACGGCAAGAAACTGGGATTCCTCGCCATCTGGGTACAATGGATCGAAAGTACGATCTGGTATCCTACCGTATTGACATTCGGTGCCGTATCCATCGCCTTCATCGGAATGAACGACGTACATGATATGTCGCTGGCAAACAACAAGTATTATACACTCGCCGTAGTACTTATCATCTACTGGCTGGCAACTTTCATTTCACTGAAAGGTATGAGCTGGGTTGGTAAAGTAGCCAAAATTGGTGGTATGGTCGGTACAATTATTCCGGCTGCCCTGCTGATTATCCTGGGAATCATTTATCTGGCAACCGGCGGACAATCCAATATGGATTTCCACAGCAGCTTCATTCCTGATTTTACTAATTTCGACAATGTCGTTCTTGCTGCCAGTATCTTCTTGTTTTATGCCGGTATGGAAATGGGCGGTATCCACGTGAAAGACGTAGAAAACCCATCCAAGAATTATCCGAAAGCCGTATTTATCGGTGCGCTTATCACTGTTCTTATCTTCGTTTTGGGCACATTCGCATTGGGCGTTATCATCCCTGCCAAGGATATTAACTTAACTCAGAGTTTGCTCGTCGGTTTTGATAACTACTTCAAGTACATTCACGCTTCCTGGTTATCACCGATTATCGCCATCGCTCTTGCGTTTGGAGTTTTGGCCGGTGTGTTGACATGGGTTGCAGGTCCTTCAAAAGGTATCTTTGCCGTAGGTAAAGCTGGTTATATGCCTCCGTTCTTCCAGAAAACAAACAAACTGGGTGTACAGAAGAATATCTTGTTCGTACAGGGTATCGCTGTGACTGTATTGAGTTTGTTGTTCGTCGTTATGCCTTCCGTACAGAGTTTCTATCAGATTTTGTCGCAGTTGACAGTGATTCTTTATCTGATTATGTATCTGTTAATGTTCTCCGGAGCTATCGCACTGCGTTATAAGATGAAGAAACTGGATCGTCCGTTCCGTATCGGTAAGTCCGGTAACGGTTTGATGTGGTTCATTGGTGGTCTTGGTTTCTGCGGTTCACTGCTCGCTTTCATTTTGAGCTTCATCCCGCCCAGCCAGATTTCTACCGGTAGCAACACCGTTTGGTTCTCTGTATTGATTATCGGTGCAATCATTGTAGTCGTTGCTCCGTTCATCATCTACGCTGCCAAGAAACCGTCCTGGAAAGATCCGGATACTGACTTCGAACCGTTCCACTGGGAAGTTCAGCCTCAGACTGTTACTGCCGGCGTTACTGCCAACAGTGCAAATGCCGCTCGTCCGGTTTCTGCTTCAACATCGTCTGCAAGTCCGGCCAGTTCCGCTACTGCCAAACCAGCAAGTACCCCAACTTCCGGTCCGGCAAGTGCAGGCTCTACCACCTCCGGTTCTGCTCCGGCAAGCAATCCGGCTTCTTCCGGTGGAAGTACCACTGCAAGCAACGGATCGCCTGATTCCGGAAATAAGGATGCGGGTGCACCCAAATCTTAAAAGCTAAACATATCGTTTACATAAATAATCCCACCTTGAACCAGTGAATGTTCAGGGTGGGATTATTCATATCTTATCAGTTGTTATTTCTGTCTTCGTGACCAAGGGCAATATAAACCAGAAAGTACTACCCTTGCCTACTTCCGATTCGACTCCGCATCTTCCCCCCAGATTATGAACGATTGTCTGCGAAAGCGTCAGCCCGAGTCCTGTTCCCTGCATCTCCCGGTCAAGTTTCGTAAAACGGGAGAATATCTTCTCCTGCTCCTCCTCCGGAATGCCGATACCGGTATCAGATACGTAAAAACAGACTTCATCCGTACCTTCCATATGACAGCCAAAACGGATTTCACCTGTCTTCGTAAATTTCATCGCATTATGGAGCAGATTAGTCAATACCTGAATAATACGCTGTTTCTCCGAATGCATCATAATCGGTTCCAGATGTGCCTCACAGACCAATGTCACCAAAGGGTTCTCGTTCAGCCTCATTCCGAAAAGCCCTTTCAGCTCCCTCAGCAAATCATTGGCATCAAACTCCGAATATACAAAGTTCAACACGCCGGCATCTATCTGCGAAAGATCAAAGATGTCATTTACCAGTCGCAATAACCGCTCATTATTTTCAGAGATTATATCGGTATACATCTTCTTTTCCTCCTCGCTGGTAGCCGTAGCCATCAGCCCTGAAAATCCGACAATGGCATTTAACGGAGTACGGACTTCGTGACTCATATTGGCGATAAAGGCAGACTTAAGTTTATCGGCAGAAATCGCATTTTCTCTTTCTACATCCAGCAGACGCTGCATATTTCGAAGTTCCGTCACATCATAGACTGTCAGCACCATACGTTCTTCACCGTTTATTTTCAGATAAGCGCCCGAAACAGAAACATCACAGGAAATAACCGTCTTTTCATCCGCACTTAAAAGTTTCATAGAGGCATCCAGTTTCTTAAAGTCCTGCTTTTCATAAAAAGCCTTGCTTATGGATGTACGTATACAGCACAATTTGCATTGTTCATGTTTTCCGCATTCGCCGGCTGCTATCGCATTTCTACAATGCAATAAATCTCCGACTTTTTTTCTCTCTCCCTGCGCAGGAGTCAAATGATTCAGTGTATAATAATTGGTATTGTGAACGATAAAGTCTCTGTCAATCAACAGATAGTAAACGTTTATATTCTGTAGTATAGAAGTCAACTCATTAGATTCACGCAACATTACAGATGCTTTCAAATTCATATTCTTCTTAACCGACTGATACTTAATCAGTACATAAATGAATGCAGCTAACGAAATAACCGTAATAAACTGTAATGCCATAATAATATATTCTATTGTTTGTAGTGTCCTGATCGTTTTGGCTCGTAAAAGTATAAAATATACTGAATAAATGATGCCACATTTGCATATTTATTCTCCCCCAAAAGAAAAGTTTTTTTTCTTTCCTCATAAGTAGACGAAAAATTCCCTCTAAGTTATTGCAGTATTAAAAAATATACTTATCTTTGCACCCGCAAACGAGAAAGGTGCCATAGCTCAGTTGGTAGAGCAAAGGACTGAAAATCCTTGTGTCCCCGGTTCGATTCCTGGTGGCACCACATTTCGAGAGCGGAATGTAGCG
>CXPS01000217.1_pt1 | contig 14229 bp, 9 predicted proteins | sample 591801 | NCBI WGS metagenome assembly CXPS01 (sample SAMEA3491275, study PRJEB9169) | human gut metagenome | biome: ENVO:mammalia-associated habitat; material: ENVO:feces | place: Bangladesh | collected 2010-04-07 | reverse complement strand
TCAAGTCCGTTTCATTTCAAAAAACCGTGTAATTGACTATATTTCAATAATTTCAAAGAACTATTTATCCACTTTTACGGGACAGTAGTGAGTTTGTTCATTAAGTTATGAAAATCAGAAAGCGACTTTCACGTGAGTGAGGGTCGCTTTCTGATTTTCGTTCGAAATAAAATAATTCTTGTGATGGTTAAAATCCTAAGAGGAAGTATATTTGTTCTCTCATCTGAGAAGGTGATTTATATAATTAACTAGTGTATAAATGATGAAAAAAAATGGGTTTAGCCGATGCGCTGAGATGTACATCGGTCGTTTACGAAAAGAGGGGCGCTATTCTACTGCGCATGTGTATGAAAATGCACTTCTTTCTTTTAGAGGGTTTTGTGGCACTCCTACCGTGTCATTCGGACAAGTAACCCGCGAACACTTACGGTGTTACGGGCAGTATCTTTATGAACGTGGCTTGAAGCTTAATACGGTTTCGACGTATATGCGTATGCTGCGTAGTATTTATAATCGTGGAGTAGAATCGGGAAGGGCTCCTTATGTTCACCGATTGTTTCACGGGGTGTATACGGGAGTGGATGTCCGTCAAAAGAAGGCTTTGCCGGCAACTGAGTTACATAAGCTTTTATACGGAGATCCGAAATCGGATATTTTGCGACGTACACAGGCGATTGCTGCTTTGATGTTCCAATTCTGTGGTATGTCGTTTGCTGATTTGGCGCATTTGGAGAAGTCGTCTTTAGACAGGAATGTTCTTCATTATAATCGTGTTAAAACGAAGACTCCGATGAGTGTGGAAATATTGGATACCGCTAAAGATATGATTGATCAGCTTTGGAACAGGCAGCCTGCTTATCCGGATTGCCCTGATTATCTATTTAGTATTCTGAATGGTGATAAAAAGCGGAAAGATGAAAGTGCTTATCGAGAATACCAGTCTGCCCTCCGGAATTTCAATAACCATTTGAGAGGACTGGCAAAGGCTTTGCATCTGACTTCTCCTGTCACTTCTTATACCATTCGCCATTCGTGGGCTACTACTGCGAAATATCGCGGAGTTCCTATTGAAATGATCAGCGAATCATTGGGACACAAATCAATCAAAACAACACAAATCTACCTTAAAGGCTTTGCTTTGAAAGAACGTACTGAAGTAAATAGAATGAATTTGTCTTACGTAAAGAATTGCTTGGTAAAATATGTAAATGATATAAAGTATTAATAATCAGTATAAATATATGCGAGTTACTTCTTAGGTAACGGAAATAATAATGGCACAAAGATAGACAAAAAAATAAATAACAAGCAAATAAACTATCCTTTTTTTCTTTTTTGATTCAAAAATAAGATAAAAATAGCCTGGAACATGAAAGAACCCTTTTTTTTCATATTCTAAGATTTTTACGTCCCATAATCAAAGAAATTTCACCCTACGCTTAGACTGAGCTTCCTTTGGTAGTTTAATATGTCCTATTTTTCGTATTTTAAGAAATTTTCCCCCTTTCCCTGTGTTTTCCGTTACCTAAGAAGTAACAGAAAAAAGAATGGTAAAAATAGAGGATTTATGAATCAAATTGGGGTAAGGTCTCTATTTAGGAATATACATAGATAAAAAATGAAACAAATTGAAGCTATTTTGGGGGATATGCGATTTATTCCATTAAAGGGTGTTGTATTAATTCTGATTCTAATCTTGACAACGAGCCGGATTCATGCACAATATGCTCTTGGGGCAACTGGGCAGATGATGATACCTACAGCCGAGATGCAGGAAACAGGAACCTTTATGGGAAGCGCAAACTTCCTTCCTGAAGAGGTTACGCCTAATAAGTTTAACTATCCTACCATGAATTACTCCGTAGACATGTCTTTGTTCTCTTTTGTTGAACTGACTTACCGTATGACGTTACTCAAAATGCGAACATATAATGGTAGAGTCGGTTATCACAACCAAGATCGTTCCAATACTATCCGTATTCGTCCATTGAAAGAAAGCCGTTATTTCCCTGCTGTGGTAATTGGTGCTGATGATCTTTTTACAGAAAAGGCTACTCAGTATTGGGGAGATTATTATGGTGTCTTAACTAAGACGTTTGGTTTCTGCAAAGGTCATCAGTTGGCTGTTACAGCAGGCTGGTATTTTCATCAGGGCAATCAACCGGCTTTCAAGAAAGGCCCTTTTGGTGGTATTCGTTATACTCCCGCTTTTTGCCGTGAGTTAAAGCTGATGGCAGAGTATGATACCAATGGATGGAATTTGGGTGGAGCAATACGTTTTTGGAAACGTTTGTCCGTCCATGTGTTTACGCGCGAATTTACCTGTGTTTCTGCCGGTTTGCGTTATGAATGTACATTAATACATTAAGAAGATGAAAAGAGTATTTAGTATACTATATATAATATGTTGCTGCACTTTGGAAAGTGTGGACGCGCAATCTGCTGGGATATCTGAAGTCCTGAAAGAATTGCAAATGGAAAATATATCTGTGGCACAGAAGCTGGATACGATTACGGCAGCATTTGAGACTTCCGTATATAGGGGATCTTATAATGGTATAGGCATTGCAATACGTCGCCTGATCACTCTTCCGGAAGTCTCTACATTGCAGTTGGTCATATTGGATAATGCTTTGCCGCAACTTTGTATCACTTTGCCTGCGAAGCTGATTGAGGATTATCAATCGGGAAAATGTGATTTGGATGGAGTTTACCGTAATATGCAGATGACTACTTCCACCAAAACTGCAATGGATGACCTAAAAGGAACAAAACGAGAGTCTACTACTTTGGGGAAAGTGGACGTAGTGGTTTATCCGGGTGTGATGTTAGTTAATAATGTTACTTACAAATTATATAAAGCAGCTTTTGAATTGCAACCGGCTGTAGAAATGCAACTTTGGAAAGGTGCTTCATTGAGGCTGCAGGTTTGCTTACCTATCGTCAATAATGAGCCGGGCAAATGGGATTGTATCCGACCGGGGTATTTGACATTGCGTCAGGAATTTCGTCTGGATAATCATTGGAAGGGATACCTGACTGGTGGAAATTTCTCGGATGATCGTCAGGGACTCGCAGCCGGTATTGGTTATTTTTCTTCTGACGGTCGTTGGACAGTAGAAGGAGAAGGTGGTATAACCGGTTCGTCTCATTTATATGGCAACGACTGGGGAATGAGTAAATGGAAAAGAGTGAATGGACAGCTCAGCGTAGGTTATTTCATTCCACAAGTGAATACTCAATTGAAAGTTAGCGGTGGACGTTTTATATATGGAGATTATGGGGTATGCGGAATTCTTTCACGTTACTTCGGTGAATATATCGTGGGACTTTATGGCATGTATACAGATGGAGAAACAAATGCCGGATTTCATTTTTCGATTCCATTGCCGGGTAAGAAGCGTAGTCGTCACGCGGTACGTGTGATGCTTCCGGATTATTTCGCTTTTCAATATGACATGCGTAGTGGGAATGAATTTGCTCGCCGTGCTTTGGGGGTAAGCTATAGAACCGAACCGAAATCTGCTGAAAACAGCCGTTTCTGGCAGCCGGATTATATCCGTTATTATTTGATTCGTACCAATGAAAAGACAAAACTTAAATAAGAGTTGATATTAGTAATTTAAACAAAAATTGAACAATTATGAGAAATTTAAAATGGTTGTATGCATGCTCTTTGGCGATAGCCTTCGGTGTGTTGTCTTTTGTAACAGTTTCCTGTCATGATGATGACGATGAACCAAAGCAAGAGCCGGGTGAAGTGATTGAAACTCCCGCTCCGGTTGTTGAGTATTACATTATGGGTACTGTGACGGATGCCGGGAAAGGTGTGTCTGGTGTTGATGTAAAAATTGGTACTGAGACAATTAAGACTGACAAAGATGGTAAGTTCTCTGTAACAGAGAAGAATGTAGGTAAGTATTCTGTAGAAGTTGCTCCTAAAGGTTATCTTGCTCAAAGTACTTCTGTAGAAATTGCTGCTAATGCGGAAAATCGTAGTGTGGTGACTGTTGCTGTGGCTTTGACTAAGCAAAGTGAACCTACGACTGTAGAAGTTGGAGAGACTGGTAATACAGAAGAGGTTAAGGTAGAAGATAAGAGTGCTTCGAATGAGGAAGTTAAAGAACCGGGTACTGTTGAACCGGAGGATGTGAAAGAAGATCTTCCTCTTGTAACTCCTGAATTAGAAATCCCAGCTGGGGCAATTCAGACAGAAGGTAATGAAGACGTTCTGGAAGGTGGTAATGCTGAAGTCAGTGTAACTACGTATGTACCAGCCCCAGAAACTGTGACTACAGAAGTGAAGAAAGAAGAAGAGAATAAAGAAGTAGAAAAGACCATACCTTTGGCGGCAGCACACTTTGAACCTAGTGGTTTGACATTTGCAAAAGACCACTATCCAACTATTTCAATTCCTAATCCTATTCCTGGCTTGACTTTCGCTGATGATATGGTACTTACTTATTTGGAGAATGGAAAGTGGGTTCCACAAACAGAGGACATTAATAAAGTTGTTTATGATGAGAAATCAGGTAGCTACACAACTAAAGTTAAGCATTTCTCTTCCTATGCTATGGAAAATAAAGTGACTAGTAAAGTAAGCGCTGAAAATGTAGTGAAGAGTGAAGTTTTAGGATAGGCAAGTCGTGATAACAGTGAAAATCCTAAAGCTGTAACGGGTATTGCACTGACCTACAAAGAAAAATCAGGTTGGGAATGTAAAGATGCGGATATTAAAGCGGCTGTAGAAAAAGCTTTGTCAGGTGCAAAACCAGAAACAGTTAATGCTATGGTAGCTTTCTTCAAAACTCGTTTATACTCATTGATGGGATCGGCATCAGGTATTACAGAAACAACTCGTACCTATAATACTGTAAATGTGAACGGTTATACAACAATGACTTATACTTGCTATGCCAAGACTCGTACTACTACATTGTCGACCACAGTGAAGTATAATAATAAGGATGTGAAGATTTCAGTAATTGCAACACGCTATACCGGAACTGATCATCAGTATAAGACAGTGACTACTAATCCTACTCATAGTGGTGGTAAGGGTGGAAGTAACTAATAAATAATTAAGATCATAAAAATAACCCTTTTTTAATAAAACCCTTTTTTATAAACCCTGTTGGGCAATAATCATATGGGATATGAGGAGGAAGAGGTCACTGTGAAGTGGTTTCTTCCTTTTCGTTTATGAGATATATGGATGTTTGTTGAATGTTCATTTTAGACAGAATTCTACTAATATAAGTTAATGTTTATAATTATGATTTGTATCCTGTAAATAAAGCCTATCTTTATCACCCAATACAACATAGGACAAATAAAATGTCATGAGCATAATTATTAAGAACCTTAATAAGATCTATCCAAACGGAAATCATGCCTTGAAAGATGTCAATCTGGAAATACCTGCAGGGATGTTTGGCTTATTAGGACCCAATGGCGCCGGCAAATCTACTTTAATGCGTATTCTTGTAGCCCTTATGGAACCAACTTCCGGGCAAGTAGAAATTTGCGGTTATGATTTGATGAAACAGCGGAAAGAAATACGCGGTATTCTGGGGTATCTTCCTCAGGACTTTCGTTTTTTTGCCAAATACAAAACGTATGAGTTTCTTGATTACGCGGCACGTTTGTCCGGTATGACCCATAGCAGGCAGAGAAAACAGGCTGTGGATGAAATGCTCGAAAACGTAGGGTTGTTCGATGTTCGCGAACGATATGCCAATAAATTATCGGGAGGTATGAAGCGGCGGTTAGGAATTGCACAAGCGCTGATACATCATCCTAAGGTAATCATTGTTGATGAACCTACTACCGGACTTGACCCGGAAGAACGTATCCGTTTCCGTAACCTTCTTTCAGAGGTCAGCGAGAATGATGTGACTATTATTTTGTCTACTCACATTGTCGGTGATATTTCCAGTACTTGTAATAATATGGCGTTAATGAACCGGGGACAAGTTTCCTTCAACGGTTCTCCGCAAGATATGCTGAAATTAGCCGAGGGCAAAGTGTGGAGAATTAGGGCTGCGGGAGATCAGTTGCATGAGATCGATAAAAAATATCCGGTAATCTCCACGATTCCATCGGGGACAATCTGGGAAGTACAGGTGGTTGCCGATGAAGTAGAAGGATACGAAGCGGAACCATTTCCCCCTAATCTGGAACACGCCTATGTATATTATATGGAGAATCAATTAAACCTTTGGACAAACGACTAAACACGATATGCTGATATGACCTTTATATCTAATATACAATCGGTAGCAAAATATGAAAGTAAATTATTAATCAGAAGCTGGTTCTTCAGAGTATTCACGGTACTCGCTGTAACTATCATTACTTTTTTCAATTTCCAGTTGTTCGTATCGGAAGATAGCGGAGGCTTCTGGATTGCTACAGCCATTCCATCGAACATTCCTTATCTAATTTTACTGTTGCTAAATACAGGGCAGGCTGTTATTGCTATCTTTCTGGCATCCGACTTCCTGAAAAGAGATAAAAAGCTGGATACATCAGAAGTCTTTTATGTCCGTCCATTAAGTAATGCTGAATACGTCATCGGTAAGATTTGGGGAAATCTGCGCGTCTTTTTGTTGCTGAATCTCATTATTATGGCTATTACGGCTGCATTCAACCTGACATTGGGAGAAGTGGACTGGATGGCTTACTTGCTTTATTTTCTGTTGATCAGTGTCCCTACGCTGATTTTCATTATTGGCCTGGCTATCTTTCTGATGCTGGTATTGAAAAATCAGGCACTGACATTCGTTTTATTGTTAGGATATATCGGACTTACCGTTTTCTATATTGAAGATAAGTTTTATTATCTTTTCGATTATATGGCTTATAGTCTTCCTTTGGTGAAGTCCAGCATTGTCGGTTTTTCCAACTGGGAGGTGATTTTAAATCATCGTGGCATCTATTTTCTTGCCGGACTGGCGTTTGTCTTTTTCACGATTTCCCTGTTCAGGCGTCTGCCGAATTCATCGCACAGTAATTATCCGTGGCTGGTTATTTCTTTTTGTACTCTCATGTTAGCTTTCGTATGCGGTTATTGGCATATACATTCGATTTTATATCAAAGTGATATACGCGCTACCTATACGAAGATCAACAACCAATATGTTTCTACTCCGAAGATGTTCATTCATGAATATGATCTTTCTGTAGAGCAGCATCTTGAAGATTTTCTGTCGGAAGTAACTGTGAAAGGAGTGGCATTGGACTCATCTGCCGTATTCACCTTCTGTTTGAATCCGGGATTAACCATTCATTCCGTTCATTCGGCCGGACAGCAACTCAAGTTTAAACGTGACAAGCAAATAGTATTGGTGGATTTCGGCACGAAGCATGCCAAAGGCGATACAATCTCTGCAACATTCAGGTATGACGGACAGATAGATAACTCATTTTGTTATTTGGATATTCCTCCCGAAGTGCTGCAAGCTTCCAATAAAAAGTTTCTGTTCAACATAGACAAGCAGTATAGTTTTCAGACGAAAAATTATCTGATGCTTACCCCTGAAACTTATTGGTATCCCCGTGCAGGAACAAGCTATAGTGATAAAAATCCTGACTGGCAGCAAACTTATTTCAGTAATTATCGCTTGAAGGTCAAGCCTCTACCGGGGTTAGTTCCTCTTTCTCAAGGGGAAGGAAAGTGTGATGAAGAAGGAGTGTATTCGTTTAAAGGAGATTATCCGTCTCAGACACTATCGTTGGTCATAGGTGACTATCAGCAAAAAAGTGCTTATGCGGACAGCATTCTTTATAGCGTTTGGCATTTAAGGGACCATGACTATTTTACTGCTTCGTTTGATTCTATTCACGATACCATTCCCTGGCTGATACGTAATGTGAAAGAGCAACTGGCACGGCAATATAAACTGGATTATCCTTTTAAGCGATTTTCTATTGTAGAAGTTCCTGTGCAATTTGCCAGCTATGAACGTGCCTGGTCGCAAGCGCAGGAGACAGTACAACCTGAAATGGTATTGTTCCCCGAAAAAGGAGCTATATTCTGGGAACTGGATGTGAAGAGGCAGGTGAAGAATCATATCCGGTGGTCGGGAAATAATGAAATCAGTCTGCAGGAAGCCCAGATGCGGACTTTTAGTAACTTTGCCTGGATGTTTTTGCAGACAGAAGGCGATTATAACTTTTCGTCGGGTAGTAGAGGACGGGGAAATCTTTCGTCTACGGCAAATCCTTATTTCCTTTTCCCGCAGATTTATAATTTCCGGTACAATATTTACTCTTCGGAATGGCCTGTTGCCAATCGTGCTATTGAGCTATATCTGCAAAAGAAGTCGGAAAATGAAGGGTGGGAACGTCAGATAAATGGGCTTAGTAACAATGAAAAGGCCAACCTGCTGCTGGAAAAGCATACGTTCAAGGAGTTGCTGGCTGATGTGGAACAGCGTAATCTGCAAAATAATATCGTAGGACTGGAGGCAAGCCGTCTTTTTGCCCGGTCAGAAATAAACATGGGCGTAGATGCTTTCCGGGATTCACTATATGCGATGTTGAAGCGTAATACATTTCTGAACATAAAGTTCGAAAATATGCTGGATACTCTGGGAGAAATGAGCCGGACGGATCTTTATTCATATTTGAAAGAATGGGAACAGTTGACGCCTCTTCCTTTTTATTCGATCGGAGAGCCCGAACTGACCAAAGTTGTCAATAAAGGAGGAGAAGAATTCTTTGTCTTGAAAGTACTGGTGAGCAATAACTCGGATTATGACGGAATCATTCAGATGAACGTTCTTCAAAATGGCTGGTGGTATCAACCGATGGAAGATCCTAGAGCCAGAAAAAAGGTAGAGATAGCTGCCCATACAAGCAAAGAATTTGTTTCTGTCTGGGAAGAACAGATACGTGATGTGGAAATCAATACGATGGTTTCCGGCAATCTTCCTTATATGATACGGCAATCCATTGGTAATGTAAAACAAGAACGGAATAAAATAGTCAAGGACACTATCTATACCTTGCCGGAATCATCCTTAGAAATGCCGGGAGAGGTTATTGTGGATAATGAAGATTCCACTCTCTTTGTACTTTCTACCCCTGCTGTCGTAGGACTTCTGCCTAAATGGCTGGATAAAGTGGAGGATACTTCCTTTAAATATTCGGGCATATCCTGGTGGCGTGCGCCTTTACAATGGACAGCTACCACCAATGCTAAATACTATGGCAAATATATCCGTTCGGCCTATGTGATTAAGAGTGGAGACGGCAGTCAGACGGCTACATGGAAAATTCCTGTGCCGGAAGCCGGTCAATATGAGCTTTATTATCATGTATTCAAGGATGATGAACTGCGATGGAATGATCGCCTTCAGGGTGAATATCATTTCAGGGTGGCATACGACAGTGAGATGGAAGATGCCTATATCAATCTGAGAAAAGCCAATGAGGGTTGGGAACAACTCGGTACTTACTATTTTAGTGCCGATACGGTTCGTGTCGTGCTGACGGATGAATGTAAGCTGCGCTCTGTGACAGCCGACGCAGTGAAAATAGTGAAACGATAATTATTAAAACAGCAAACTATATGCAAAGTGACTTACTACTATTAAAAAGAATGCTGCTGACAATCGTAACTTTTACGGGAATTGCCCTGACATCACAAGGACAAATTCCTTTAACGATTGACAAGGCAATGGAGATTGCGCAGGAGAACAGTCCTTCTCTTCGCCGTTCCTACATGAATTTGGAGAGATATAAGCAGAATCTGCTGGCGCAGAAGGCTTCATTAAAGTCTCGATTTTCATTAAATCTGAACCCGGTGGACTATAACAAGAACAGGCGTTTCGATAATCGTCTGTCACAATGGTACACGAATGAAACATTCAATACCAGCGGGACCTTTCAGGTCGATCAGCCCATTCTATGGACAGACGGTACTATTTCTTTAATCAACCGTTTCGGCTGGCAGGACAACAGTTCCATTATAGAAGGCGATAAAACTAGTAACCGGGCATTCAGCAATGACCTCTATCTGCAATTGACTCAGCCTATTTTTACATACAACAAGCGTAAAATGGAACTGAAGCAAATAGAATATGATTATGAAAATGCCAATATCAGTTATGCTTTGCAGCAACTGAATACGGAGAAAAGTATAACCGATCAGTTCTATTCTGTCTATATGGCACAGAGTAATCTGGAAATCAGTCGTGAAGAACTGGTTAATGCCCAGCAAAGTTATGATATTATCAAGAATAAGGTAGAAGCGGATTTAGCAGCGAAGGACGAACTCTTTCAAGCGGAACTGAATCTGGCTACGGCACGTTCGTCTGTAGACGAAAGTCAGGTGAATCTGGAGAATGCGAAAGACAAACTCAAACAGACTCTCGGAATGAGGCTGGATGAAGATATTCTCGTATTTGCGGAAGTGGAGATTAAACCGATTCAGGTAAATCTGGACCAGGCCATATCGCATGGATTGGGTTCGCGTCTGGAACTTCGTCAGCGTGAAATAGAGAGCAAGGAACTTGAGTTCGATATGATTAAGACAAAAGCGCTGAACGAGTTTAAAGGAGATGTATCCATCTCTTTCGGATTGATAGGAGATAATAGCCACCTGAATAAAGTCTATAATAATCCGACACAGAATCCGAGGGTTTCCATCAGCTTTGCTGTCCCTATTTTCGACTGGGGTGAAAAGAAAGCAAGGATTAAAGCACAAAAGATGGCTCAACGGATTAATGAACTCGAGTTTCAAGAGGATAAAGTGGATATCGAGCTGAATATTCGTCAGGTATGGCGTAACCTCGAAAACCTCCGGACTCAGATTAAGATCGCCGAGCAAAATGTACAGAATGCACAGTTGACCTATGATCTGAATCAGACTCGTTACCGGGAAGGTGACATAACCGGTATGGAAATGAGCCAGTTCCAGACTCAGCTTTCGAATAAGAAGATTACTTATACGCAGGCGTTGATTAATTACAGAATAGAATTACTTAATCTTAAAATCCTTTCATTGTATGATTTCGACAAGAATATCCCTCTTGTTCCTATGAAAGACATTATTGATAAAAAATAAGCAGACCATGAAACAGTATCAAATTTTTATTGCATCTTCTTTGTTAACAACCTTATTGTTAACCGGCTGTGGCAACAAACCACAAAACGCACCCAATAATATTGCAACTCCGGTATCTGTCGTGGAGCTGAAGAAAGGTTCTATCAGTAAATTAATAAATACAACAGGAACAGTGCAGCCGACTTACGGTGCATCTCAGAATGCGGAAATGAGCGGATTTTATAAACTTCAGACTAATCCGAGAACCGGAAAACCTTTCAAAATGGGAGACAGGGTAAGTAAGGGGGAACTGATAATCCGTCTGGAAGACAAGGAGTATGAAAACGGAATCGCTATTGACGCTAAAAAACTAAGTCTTGAAATTGCTGAACAGGAACAGTCAAAGCAGAAAGCTCTCTATGAAAAAGGAGGGGTGACGATGAGTGAAATGCGGAATACGGAAGTAAAAGTAACGAATGCCCGTTACGATTATGAAAACGCAAAACTCAATCTGGAGAAGATGAAAGTGAAAGCTCCGTTTGATGGTGTGATTGTTGATTTGCCTCACTATACGGCCGATACAAGAGTGGAGCAGGGAAAGGCTATGGTGAGTCTGATGGCTTATGATAAAATGTATATGGATATCAATCTGCCGGAAAGCAGCATTCGTTATGTCAAGGAAGCGCAACCGGTATATATTACTCATTATACCATCCCTGGAGATACTTTAAAAGCGAGAGTCGGTGAGCTGTCTCCTGCAATCAGTACGGAGACACGTACTTTTAAAGGAAAGATTCTGATTGATAATGACCAGTTGAAGTTGCGTCCGGGTATGTTCGCCAAAGCAGATATTATCGTTGACAGAGCTGATAGTTCTATCATTATACCTAAAGACGTAATCTTGTCCAATCGTCGCCGGAAATACGTATATATCGTCGAAAAGAATACGGCAAAGATACGCAATCTGCAAACAGGTCTGGAGGATGAATATAATATCGAAATTCTATCCGGACTTAATGTAAATGACAATTTGGTAGTGAAGGGTTTTGAAACACTGAAAGAAGACGCCAAAGTCAAAATCCAAAAGTAAATCATGGATGCGATATATGAACGCATCTTTTGAAAATAGGAAATACTTATGAAGAATATAATCAAATTTGCAGTAGGCAATCCGGTTACGATTTGTATGGTAGTATTTGCCCTCTTATTGTTGGGAAAAGTATCATACGATCAGTTGAGTGTGGATTTATTGCCCGATCTGAATAATCCCCGCCTGTTTATTGAATTAAAGGCGGGTGAACGCCCTCCCGAGGAGATCGAAAAGCAATTCGTTAAAAATATGGAGTCTATGGCGATCCGGCAGAGTGATGTTACTCAGGTCTCTTCCGTGATTAAAGCCGGGACGGCACGAATTACTGTAGAATATACCTGGACAAAGGATATGGATGAGGCTTTTCTAGATTTGCAGAAAGCCATGAATCCGTTTGCCCAGAACAAGGATATTACTGAACTGAAGATTACGCAACACGATGCGAACTTGTCTCCGGTAGTTTTGGTGGGAATGTCTCATCAGAGTATTACAGATATGGCGGAATTAAGGAAAATCGCCGAAAGCTATATCCGCAATGAGTTGATTCGTCTGGAAGGCGTGGCTGAAGTGACGCTTTCGGGAGAAGAAGTCAGTACTCTTACCATTCAGACTGATCCTTATAAACTGGATGCTTTTCAACTGAAAATAGAAGATATCGCTTCGCGCATCGAATCGAATAATCAGAGTATATCCGGTGGACGGGTCAGTGAACTGGGATTACAATATCTGGTGAAAAGTTCGAGCTTGTTTGCTTCGGAAGATGATTTTGAGAATCTGATTGTCGGATACAAAGCGATACAACAAGAGGAAGCATCCGGAAACAATGCTTCGGGAACAGCGACTGCCAACAGTAATAAAGCTCCTGTTTTTTTGAAGGAAGTGGCTACTGTGCAGTTTTTGAACGCTCGTCCGGAGAACATTGTACGGATTAACGGGAAGCGTAGTATCGGACTGTCTATTTATAAGGAGATGCGCTTTAATACTGTAAAAGTGGTGGATGAGGTAACCCGCCAATTGGCAGTGATAGAGAATGCATTGCCCGGTTATCATTTTCAGGTGATTTCCAATCAGGGTACTTTTATAAAAAGTGCGATAGGAGAAGTGAAGAGCAGTGCTGTTCTGGGTGTTATTCTCGCTATTGTAGTCTTGTTTGTATTCCTTCGCCGGATGGGGACAACACTGATTGTCAGTCTTGCTATTCCCATCTCGATTGTGGCTACTTTCAATCTGATGTTCTTCAACGGACTGTCACTGAATATTATGACATTGGGAGGACTGGCGCTCGGGGCGGGTATGCTCGTCGATAATGCCATTGTCGTCATAGAAAGTATCTTCCGAAATCAGGAGAAAGGATTGAGTATCAAAGAGGCTGCTATTAACGGGACGGCAGAAGTTGCCAATGCGGTAATAGCTTCTACTCTGACGACTATTGTCGTCTTCCTGCCGATTGTTTATCTTCACGGAGCTTCGGGCGAACTGTTTAAAGATCAGGCATGGACGGTTACTTTCTCACTGGTTTCTTCTTTGTTTGTGGCTATCTTGGTGATTCCGATGTTATATATCCAGCTTTCCGGCAAGAAGGTTAAGCTGGAAGAAGTGAAGTCCATTCGTATTACAGGATATAGCAGAGTGCTTCGCAAGCTGATTCAGCGACGTTGGCTGGTGATCGGTATGGCAGTGTTACTCCTTATCGTGACTGGATTGCTGACTCCGTTTATCGGAACTGAGTTTATGCCCCGTGCGGAAAGCAAGACGTTTACGGCTGTAATCAAAATGCCCGAAGGTACACAGATGGAACGCACTTCCGCTGCTGTAGGTAATCTGGAAGAATTGTTATATGCTATCGTTGGCGGTGATTCTTTATGTACGGTATACAGTCATATCGGAGAGGGGAGCGGTTCGGAAAATGCGATATTTGAAGGAGAAAATACAGCAATGATGAAAGTGATCCTTTCACCGGAATGTACACTTTCACCGGAAAAGGTGATTGCGTCTTTCGTGGAATCGGCCAAGAATCCTGACGGACTGGAACTGACGATTCAGCAGGATGAGAATTCTCTGAGTTCACTGTTAGGAAGCGAAGGGG
>CXPS01000122.1_pt1 | contig 14527 bp, 12 predicted proteins | sample 591801 | NCBI WGS metagenome assembly CXPS01 (sample SAMEA3491275, study PRJEB9169) | human gut metagenome | biome: ENVO:mammalia-associated habitat; material: ENVO:feces | place: Bangladesh | collected 2010-04-07 | reverse complement strand
CTGTAATAGTTGTACTGCTTTTTCGAATATTTCATCTTTATTTTCGATTTTTGAAGTGTCAACTTATTCAGTACACTACACTTTCCAGAGTATCCGGAACCCGATCGCATTAGTCCATACTCCTTTACGGACGATCTGCAATAATGCCTGTCCCGAGAATATGAAGTATGATCTATTACTTGTTATCAGGCATATAGATTACCTTGACGAACATTTGGATAAGTTGTCCGGATTAAAATACCTGCATAATCATCCCGGAAACCTGGATATTGCCGAACATGAATTAGGAAACTTTTTGAAAGACAGATTTCGTTCCCTTCAAAGTTATGCAACCGACAAACACATAAAATTAACTGTAAAGACAGCATTCAATTACGCCAGCGCATGGTTTGATAAAGGTAAAGTCACACCTATAATCGAAAAATTTGTTATGAATGCAATTGACTGTTCCGAACCGGAATCGAACATTATATTACTAATTTCAATCTGTCAGGAACATTGGGAAATAAGTGTAACCGATTCAGAAAACGGTAAACTGACAAAACTGTATAATGAGCATAAACGCTGGATGCCTAAGTATAAATCTGAGTTTGAATGCCATTTCGTAAAAAGCATATTATTGAAAAAACTAACAAATTTGTGCAGCGGTAAGATTTTAGTGAATAATTCAAGTCATGCGATCACATTAAGGTTTCCAGTGAAATGTACTTGTGGAAACAAACCGAATCACCCGACATTGTGTATCACTAATAGTCCTGAGAATGAAAAGATAGATACTCTGCTCGTAAAGGCTCCCTGCAAAAGAAATTCCCATAAACCGGTAGTTGTACTTGCTGACAGTAATGATGATTTCCGTTCCTACCTGGAAGGTTGTCTGACAGAAGATTATACAGTTAAAAGTTTTGGAGACGGTGCTGAAGCTATGGATTACATAAAAAATGAATATCCTGATTTAGTGATTTGTGATACGGAACTTCACAGCATGAATGGCGTTGAATTCTCATCAAGGTTGAAAACATCCTGCCATACGTCAATTATCCCTATCATTCTTTATGGCTCGCATATAGATATTGACCGATACAATAGAAGAAAGACTTCTTTGGCTGATACATTTTTGCAGATACCTTTTGGAGTGGAAGAATTGAAGATTGAGACGTCAATCCTTATCAAAAACAATCGTTTCCTTAGAAAATCGTTCTTACAGAGAGTGTTCGGAGAGAAGTTTCTGGAGATAAAAGCTACAGAAATTTTAAAGACTGACGAAAGCCCCCTGATAAATAACGTGACTCAAATCATTCTGAAGAATCTGGATAATGAAAAAATGACCATAAAGTTCATAGCCGAAGAACTTGGAACAAGCCGGACTAGCCTCTACAATAAATGGATCCAACTAACAGGCGAACCTCTTAGGAATTTCATTCGCAAAATCCGCATGGAAAAGGCGTATGAAATGTTGGAGAGCGGGAACTATCGAGTAAGTGAAGTTCCGGAAAAAATAGGAATGAAAAATGTGAGTAACTTCCGTGAAAGCTATAAGGACTATTTTGGGAAAACGCCTAGTGAAACAATCAAAAATATTTGATATATTTATATCAATAAGAAGTTTTAAGTAAAGTAATCTGAGTTCGATATGAGAACCGTTGATGCAATCAATCAGGTTCTTATTATCGTACTCAGATTAATATATCCATTCAACAGCTAAAAGTCTCAAAACGCCAATGTAGCAATAGGAGAATACCATCCTGCCGCTTTCCTTGCAGAATTTGGACTGCCAGTGCAAAGATTGTATCCATAACTATGTTGTTCAGTCGTTCCTGTCTTGCCGCTTCCTCTTTTACAGACAGGGCAAATAAAGATATATCTTCATAAAAACCTTCGTATGCTTCCGGTTGTGCAAAGTGAAACAGGTTACTCGAACAGGCAATCCGAGGCTGTTTCCGTGCAAAGTGCATGAGCGGACTTAGGTGTATTAGCTACCTTGACACTGCCTTGGTAGCTACCTTTATAGGCTCAAGGTGACTACCTTCGTGCAGTGTAAAATTATATCAACAAACACCTCGTATTACCTATTTTCCTTGATATCAGCTTTAATACGGATTTGCCAGATAATCCTCCACCATCTTATCTATGTTTTCGATAAAGATGCTACCCATTTCCGTACCGGCAATCATGGCACGAGTGCCCTTCATGGTAATATTTTGCCCATTAATCTCTGTGATAGTGATACTTTTATCCCATTTTTTCATCATCTCCAGAAAGCCCCCGTCCGGATTAATGATACTCCACTTTCCGGTAGCAGGATTTCTGTAGCAGATACTTAGTTTGGTTGCCGTACCTGCCAGCGCATAGTCTCCATAAATAGCTACCGGCTTGCCTACGGCCGCTCTTGCTTTAGGACCGTCCCATCCTTCCTCTTGCCTTGTAGCCACATTATAAATATGCACATCGGAATCGCCAGTACCTTCCTGCATAATAACTCTCTTTCCATCAGTGGCAACACGTTGGTTGTCTCCCACCACATAACCAAATAACTTGACCCATTTTTTTTGGTTCGGATCATATTCATAAACGCCACTGTTGGTAGCCAAAACGCTTCCATAAATAGAACTTTTATATGCGGATATACCTGACGGCGTATCTTGTACAGTACCCAGGTTTCCATTCTCATCGATGGGATATATGTAAGAGCGATTGGCATAACTTCCGGTGGATACATGATTTCCACTCACTAAAAAATCTTCACTGATGCAGACGCTGTATCCATGTCCTTGAATTCGTCCATTCGCGCAATACCATTTTCCGGTATTCTTGCTCTTTTTTATAAAATAAGTGGAATTATTATTGTTTCCGTTATCGGCAGCTATTACAATATAATCTCCTGAAATCCCGACATCTGCACCAGTTCTCAAAATGCTGCTATATGTTTTAGTTGGAAACTCTATTGTTCCCTCTTCATCCTCATATACCGGTACACCTTCTCCCCACGAACCATCTGGCTGCTTGTCGTACACACGGTAGCGATACTCTCCATTACCAGCATTAATAATACAAATCAGGCGGTTACCGGAAAAGGCACTGTTACGAGCATCAGGTATCGCCGTCAACTTCGGCTCAAAAGTTGAACTATCACTCGCTTTCAGCGTAGCATTCAGAATTGTTTTCTTTCCTGCCGACAATGTAAGATCACTGCCTACGCTGCAAACATACTCCTTTCCGTTTGCCAAAGTGATAGTGATATTTTGCTCTTCACCCAATGTCTGGGGTGGCAGCAGGCATTCAAAATCCAAATGAAACACTTGCTGGTCCGACCACGATTGCTTCATTCGAATGCTCTGTGTGCCTGCCTTGTCATTCGTCACACTCAACTGGTACTCATCAGAAGCATCCGTAGCTATCGTTCCGTCCGCATAAATATGATTGATTCGTGCCGTTGCCCCCATCACATCCGGTTGCGTCACCGTGGGATCCACAATATCCACGGACAGGTAAAGGCGTGCCGTAAGATGATGGAAAGTGAAATCTAGCGTATTAGTGGTGGAGGATGCCGACTGGTGTGCCGCCATGCAGATGCCGGACAGCAACTTGCTTTCCGAAGTCTGGTCTTGTGGGATGGCAATGCTCGTCCCCACTGCGGGCAGAGTGCTGTTCATGGTTCCGTACCAAGCATATACATCTACCGCTGAGGAGGTGTTCAGTAGCCCCGTCCATAGCTCCCGGTCGGCAGCGGCATCCGGAGCAAATGAACTATTCGTTCCCGAATAGCGATATTTGTAAGAAACACTTCCGCTCCACCCGATAAGAATCGCATCACCTTCGGTGAAGGTAGTCCGATCATTCCTGTCTGCCACACGAGACATTGTATCGGTGTTTTCTATAATAGCAGTTACCCGGAAATCCCTATTATTCTGTTCGCTGCGTTCCGTTTCGTTCATGCAGGAAACTGAAAGTAGCAGTCCTGCTATCAATATCTGATATTTCTTCATAATATTCTAAATCTTACCTATTAAGTAGTACATTTTAACTTTTTTTTATCTGTATAAATCCAGTGTCACTTGCTCCACAGTGCCCCTTGAATCGGTAGTTTCTTTCCAGAGCGCCCATCCCGTATGCTTCTCAGCTTCTGCATTCAGCAAAGCGCATAGCCCGGTAAAATCCGTAAATGAGGCTATCCCTGTAGCCGAATCGTCCGGTGTGCACCCTGCGGCAGTATTTCCCGCCATATAGTGGCAGGCACTGAAACTGACTCCCGGCTTGCTACCAGCCAGCCAACCGGCAGCGGGAGTATCTCCGGCCTGATTGCTCAATTGGGAAAGCTGTACATAACAATTGCTTACCATCTTACCGGATGCCACACCACCCGCCAGTCCACCGATACCGCTTCCCGCCGATGCTTTGCTAAAACTCACTGTAGAACCGGAAAGGGAGGATGAACCTTCAAAAACAGCAGAGTTTAGGATATTGCCATTACAATAACCTGCCAATCCTCCTATATACATGGCACTTGTGACTGAGGAATTTGTATCAACCACCGTTGTTTTGACTAGTTCCACCGAACAGTTCAGAATGTCCCCGTCTGCTTTCCCCACCAACACGCCTGCATACGTGGCACCCGAGGACTCGATGCTGTAACCGATAGTAGTGCTGTTACCGGGAATGGTTGCCACCCGCAGGTTACTAATACCTGCCTGTGTATACCCCACAATGCCCGAATACGTTCCCTTAATAAGTTGGGAACTGTTCTGCAAGTCAATGCTGATTTGCCATCCCTGCCCGTCTATGGGCAAAGTAAGCGGATGGGTGTCTGTACCTACAGGTGTATAAAGCTCGCCTGTGACGGTTCCTGTCAGCAAGAACGAAGCGGTCAGTTTGATGGTAAAAATTCGACTTGTACCTTTCGTCTCATACCAGCCATAGTCTTCATACAATGTATAGTCGGGTGTCGTTCCGTCAGCCGAGGTAGGAAGTCCGTTGGCATTCCATAGCTTGGTGAAGGCCACCCACTCAATGACGGAACCGATACCTTTTTCTTTACCCGATATGTCGCCTCCCGCCCCGGAGCTCCAGTCCTGACCTGCGGTCGCGGTTACCTTTCCATCTTTCTTTACATTGAGCGTATACCTCACACCCGCTCCCTGCTGCCATACAGTGGGGGTGGTAGGAAACGCTATGCCGGTTTTAGTAACCTGCATACTTGGGTTTCCGTCCTGTGTATAGGTAATGGAGAGGGTGGCGGCAGCTTTGTTGGGCAACAAAAAGAAGGTGGCAAGTGCTGTGGCATCGGTGACATTGGGCGCCACTTCCGTACCACCACTGGCAAGGGTTGCGTTTACAGTCTTTGTTCCTGTATAGCTTCCCCAGTCGAAACCACTGTCCGTGAATGTCAGTGTCGCCGTTGCCGGAGCATTGTTTACAGACAAGGCGGTCACTTTAATCCCAACTTCGCTCCTGATGCTGACATTTACTTTGGTAAGGGCATGTTTCAAGTTGAATTTCACCTTTTCGCTATCGGTGGAAGGTACTGTACGGTTCATCAGCGGCGTGGCGGCAAGAAGGTCTGTCTGGTCGGCTTCGGCTGTGGGAACGGTGTAGGTCAGTTTCGGGAAACCTGTTGCCGTCTTGCCCTGAAAAGAGGGATTGCTGCCACCCGATGCCGCTTCGTCCACGTAGGGGGCGTATGCAAAGAAACTGATTTTGTCCGTCGTGTTGCCCGGCCAGTATTTCACAGGGGAGTATGTCCAGCTGCCGTCACCCGTCTGCCGTTCCACCTGCTGGTTATACATGAAGTTGGGGGTGGAACTGCCTTCGCTGAATGCACCGTTGGTAAAGTAAGCGAATACGCCTATGTCCGTAAGGTCGGCTGCCGATTCATATTCTTTCGTTGCCCTCGTCCCGGGCACATCGCCCGAAAAGCCTACCGGAATATTTCCTTGTGGCGTATGCGGTGTGTCATCCTCCGCTTGGCAACCGGAGAGTGCCGCCAGCAGGCCGAGTACCACAGCTGTCAGGTAGTTTGTTTTCATCATCCTTGAATATTCTTTTTGTTCTATCCTTTTTTATTGTGTGACCGGAAAGGGACATTCAACCCCGTCCGGCCTGTATGCTTTCCCCAGAAAGCGGTTTAACCATCGGGAACGTCCGTTAAATGTCGCCTGTGTCGCCGGAAGTACCGTCTTTCCAGTCCGTAATAGCATCATCCACAGTTACCTGTACCGGATTCAGTGCCAGGTTGAAGGTGTAGGTGTAAGCCGTACCCAGTTTCAATGCCCCCGAGGGAAGGTCCACCAAAGCCTCCGTCTCGCTGACCAGATATTTGTTGGTTGGGTCGTTCACATCGGGTGTAATCGCATCATACGTCAGGCGGACTTTGATTTCGCCATTAGCCGTCGTTCCGGTTTCCACACCCGGAGTTTCACTGTCATTGACCGGTATCAGGAACAGGAACTCACCATCTTTGAACAGGGATTTGGCACTGGTAGTCGCTTCAATGGCTGTTTTGGTATAATCGCCCACTCCCGAAACGGCAGCGACATTCATGATATTCGCTACGTCGAAGTCGGTGGCCGGAATGTTGGCAGCATCATATTGCCAGTGCTGGTTTTTATATTCCGCTTTCGTATAGAATTTGGAAGTTCCGTTATTGGTGGTTCCCAGTATCTCCAGTTTCTTTACGAATATCCGGGTGTTTCCGGACAATGCGTTTTTCAGTTTCACTTTGAACAATACTTTGGAAAGGATGTGCCCGAACTTGAAATTCACCGTACCGCTGTTTTCCGAATATTTCTGGTCGTGCTGGTCGGCAACTACCAAATCCACCATTTCGGTCAGTTTGGTCGCGTCTTTCAAGGTAAAGTCTATGAAGGGGATGCCTTTGTCCGTTTTTCCCGACAGTACAATGCCTTTGTTTGTCCGGCTGCGGGAGCGGCTTCATAAGGGGCATAGGCAAAGAAAGATATCATGTGGTTGGGGTTGCTGGGCCAGTACTTGATATTGTCATAAGCCCAACTGGTAGCGCTTGCATCATAATGCACCTTTTCGTTGTACATGAAGTTGGGTTGTGTGGTAGTCTTTGCCGTTTCCCAGTTGCTTGCGCCGGTATAAAAGGCAAGGATACCGAAATTACCTTTGGTGTTGTCTTTCAAGGTAGCGGTGGTGGTTTCCGCCCCTCTGGTCGGCACACCCGTGTACACGTCAAAGCCCACTGCCGGATGCGTGTCCGGATTCACGTCTGTCACTTCATTCTGAGAGCAGCCCGCCATTGCAAAGGTTGCCATCGCCATCATCAAATTTTTCGTCCTCATTTTCTGTCAAATTTTAAATTTATTATTAAAGTTTCCTTATATGTCTATATCCTCGTTCTCTTCTTCATCCCAGCCGTCCACATCGGCATCCATGCCCGAACTGCCTTCAGGTTTCACCGTAGGCACGGTTTCACTACATGTCACATCAATGGTGATGCTGACAACTCCTTCGCTGTCTTCCGATACGTTCACCTTCATATCCGTAAGCTCTTCCGTAAACTCCGTCTTTCCGTCCACGAGCTGGGCCTCAAAACGTACTTCATGGAAAATGTTCTCGTCAAAACCGAACACGCTGAGCGTGGCGCTCATCGTGCCTTCCGTCTGCGAGCCGGGCAGGTAAACGGAATGGTCCAGTTCGAACTGTTGCGTCATAGTCCGCTCCGAAGGCTTGCCCGAAACGAGGAATACGGATTCCGGCACACCGCCCAGCGTACAGGTAGCGGTACGGATATTGTTCAGTCCCTTGATGTGGATGGTGGCGGTTATCTCCTTGGTCAGCTTCCGGGGGGTGAAGCAGATACGGCAGGGGGACGGATTTTCTGTCCCTCTTGTAGCGGAAGGTTCATAATTGCCCAGCATACCGGGAGTCACTTCAAACTCTTCCACATAGCCGGCGGCAAGTTCGTCGGGGCTGTCCGTAGCCACTTTGCCGTTATCCGTTCCTTTGGCCTGTGCATTCCTGACATAAGCTTCCAAAGTGTGGTGGGCATCCGTCCCACGGAAAGCGATGCCGCTGAAATCGTCGAACGAACGGTTGAACACAACTACGTTGTAGCGCCCTTCTTTCATCCGGACGGTCTTGCGGTTACGGTCGCCCATCAGCACGGTGACCGGGCTACCTCCGCCTATAGGGTAGAATACGGCGGTAGCTCCGTATTGTCCTTCCAGTTTGCTCAACCCTGTCTTGCTCCAATCGGCGGTGATGGTTATCTCCGCTTCGTCGGAATAGGTAAGGTCGCGGCGGTCGCAGGAGCAGAGACACAGGCATACAAACAAAAGTACGGACAAGGGATAATATGCTCTTTTGTTCTTCTGTCTGAAAACAGAGATATGGAGCACAGTCCGCTTGTCACTTATCACTCTATCACTTACCACCTGTCTCATCTTCCACCTCCTTTCCCTGTTTTCACCTTGCGGTTGAGCAACCACACCAGCGAGATTTTCACTTTCGTAGGACCGAACCATGTATATTTGCCGTTCTCCTGCCAGAGCAACGTCCAGTAGTTGTCACGGGCATGGTAGTGCTGGTAATCGGTACGTAACAGCCCGATACCGATGTTATATTCCAGTCGCAGGTTACCCCCTATCCGGTGGGCATACCCGTAGCTGATACCTGCGGCGATAAAAAACTCGCCCTGATAGCCGTTATCCTGCCATTGCAGGTCGTACTTGCCGCCTCCGGCATACAGTCCGAGGAAATGGCCGGTAAGCACTTCTTTTGTTTGCCGCTTTTTGCTGTTGCCCAGCCAGTAGCGGCCTTCCAGACCACCCATGAGGATTTGAAGGCAATACTTATCACCGTCCATCAGCCACCAGGGGAACATCAGTTCACCGTTGAGCGAGTAGCGGTTGTGCTTGCCCACAGGTAATTCGATTTCTACATTAGGCATCAGGGCGGCATCGAACAGCAGGTTCGTTTTCAAGGCGAACAGTGGACGCTTTTCTTTGGTTTGTGCATTCCGAAACGTTGCCTGTGCTTGTTTCCGGATGCTTTTCATCCCCGGATACAGCAGTTCGCACGGTTTATTCAGGGACTCTGTATCGGGAGATACGGGACGGGGCAATGCGGGCAGGCTGTCCGGTTTTACCCACACCAGGCACACGGCGGCATTGCGCAGGTATTGCAACATCCTCTCTTTGATGTAGCGGTAAGAACTCCCACCGTCCAACTTCCTGAGCAATGCTTTGCAATGGTCGCTGTCCGAAGTGTGATCAATGATTTGCAGCACTTTTTCCCGGTTGGGAAGGTGCTCGTCACCGGCTATCAACCGGCGTAGTTCCTGCCAGTTCTCACCCTGTGGCCGGGGATGGATCCGGTATTGGTCGAGGTACGGGTATTTCCATACCAGATATCCCTTTACGGCTGTGGAGCGTTGCCGTGCCAGACGTTCGTTATACTTCCGGTTACCGTCAGGAGAGGCGAAAGAAAGGATATTGATCGAGTCGATCCGCCCAGTCAGGCTACGATCGGAAAGCACTTCATCCAGATGGCGGAGGGTACGGGCATTGTCCATGTATCCGTTATCCACTAACGCCTTGTCTAAACGGAAATAGAGTAGCATCGGTTGCCCGGAAAGATCCGGTCTGTGAATGCTCTCCTGTGAATGCACAACCGTCAGCAGCCCGAAAAATAGTCCGAAGCCGAAGGCAATGCGTTTTACATTTATAATAGGTAAGTAATTCATATTGGGGCTGATTGAGGGGTTACCAGTCGGCTATTTTAATATCTGCCAGAAAGGTACGTGCCACTTGATTGAAAATACCGATCTTATTGGCGATTTGACTATGATAGATATAAAATTCTTCCGGAGTGGGCATATTGCAACGGATGGGTTCATTCAATGCCTGGAGCACATCCAACAGGGAGATTTCCGACAGAGGATGCCATAAGGCATACGAAGAGAGATTCCCCGGCTCTTTGTCCGGCAGACACCGGATAAGATGGCCTTTTTCTAATTTGTCGAACAAGTCTTTCCATTCTTCCGCGGAAAGAAGGTAATTGACTGATTGCATGACATTGCCTAAAGCAATGTCATGCAGTACAGAGATGGCTGTTTGGGTACATATAGATAGCATCTGCGTTTGTTTTGGGGCTGACTAAAAAGTCTCTCCTTGATATTTTCTTTGTTCTCCTTCTTATGTGCAATATTCCTTATTTCATAAAAAGTCTCCCTTTTATGGGGACTTTTTATTGTATCAATCGCCTTGTTTCCTCCCCCTAAGCTCTTCATGCAACCTCCTTGGCATTAGGCCCATTCATTTTTCTTAAATTATGGGCTATTGCGATAATAATACATTCTGTTTCTACTTTTTGTAGTCCCCTCAAATGAACTCTGCGGAACAACATATTTTGTTTTATGTCTCCAAAACATGTTTCAATATCATGTGCCCGATTTTTCATTAGCCTTTTTCCTTCATCCGTTAGTAGTCTCCGGCGTATTTGTTGCTTGTACTCCTCCAGTTTTTGATTTATTTGTATCGTTCTGTTGTTCCCCTGTTGCCGTTTATTTCCGCATTGCCCAGCTAATGGGCACCCGGCACAATCCCGGCATTCATAGTTTCGCAATGTAGAGACAAATCCATTCTTGTTTGTAACCTTCACTTCACCTGTATAAATCAATTGTTTATTGTTGGGGCATAGAAAAGTATCCTTGTCTTTATCATAGGGCATGTTTTCTTTATAGAAAGGACTCTCTCTAAATTCCTTGGTCTGTTCCTTATCGTAGGAAGGGTATTTCAGCAGAGCCTCCATCTTCTCTGCATCCAGAAATTCATAGTTTTCTTCCGTACCAAAAATAGCGTCAGCAATGACCTGTTGCGGTTTCCCTGGCAGAAGAGGCATAACCTGCTCCATGTGAGCCTTAAAGCAGGTGCCGTCATTAGAGTTCTGATGGACACTGACTCCCGTAATATACTGCTTTTCGGAACCGACCATGCCATTATAAGCGGGACGGAGGTCTTCCTGGCATTCTTTGGTTCGCATAGGGGTAGCTTGGGGATCTGTTCTACTGTATCCACTACGGTCACCACAGATTTGTTTCTGTTCTTCATAGATTCTCTTGCGTAAACCAGCCTCTTCTAATTCATTTTTTAGACGGGAAGCAGCACGGGATTTCTTACTCTTGGGCGTTTTATCCTTATTGATGATAGCATTCAGTTGGGATATGGATTCCTCAATACGGTCTTTACGACCGGCATCGGATTTGCCAAGGAGTTCCAGGTCATCCTCGCCATACTGCTCGTTTTCCTCTTTAACAAGTTTGTCGATTTCAAGCAACGTAGAGTCTATGCGTGCTTCCACTCCTTCAAGATAGCGGGAAGGATTTTTCTTCCAGACAACCTTGTGCTTGTTGGCATCAGCCTGAATAGTAGTACCATCGCAATAATATTCTTCCAGACGAATATAACCTTCATTAAACAGGAGAAGAAGCAGAGAGGCAAATACAGTATGGATACTATCTTTCAGACGACCGCTGCGGAAATTGTTGATAGTGCGGAAATCCGGATATTGTTTGCCTGAAAGCCACATAAAGGTGATGTCTGAACGAAGAGCATTGGCGATCTTACGACCGGTATAGAGTTTGAGGCAATAAGCATACAAAAGAACTTTCAGAAGCATACGGGGATGGTAGGCAGTAGTACCGCCACCGCAGTAAGTGGATAAAAGAAACGTCAGGTCGAGCTGATTAACCGTATGGTTGACCACACGAACAAGGTGATTATCGCTGATTGTTAAGTCTAAACGGTCGGGGAATAATAAAATTTCACCCTCATTATATTGTTTAAATTGAACTTTTTGCATATCTTTGACTAAGTATATTTTATGCGTTTGGTAGCCTAAATATACATAAAAGTTCTCTCATATCAGTGGATAGAGAGAACTTTTTTTCGAGGGGGAGCTTTTTAGTTAACCCCAATAGAGATAGAATCGACTTTTTAGTCAGCCTCATACTGATTACGCAACAGGAAAAAGTGTTTTCTCTCATTTATTTTAAGAAGAAAAAGCCTGTTTTATGCTAAAATAGGATGAATAAAAGAGTGTTCCATCTTTGAATATTCAAAAATGGAAAAGGCTTCATTCGCTTTATTCAAAAAAGAAGCAGGGACGGTTATGTAATTTTAGCGGCTTAGAAAGAGTTTATTGAATATTTTTTAGTAGTTTGATGTAAATTTTAGTGTTTTATTTGCTTTTATGAAAAAAAACGTTCAACTTTGCGGACGAAACAATCTGTTACTTGGTAAGTAATTTACCACATAATCAACTATCATACAGCAAATTAAAATTACTACTACTTTTCTGTTTACATTTTATCACAGAAATAATTAGTTTGTCATTCGCTTTATCCACCCGCTCATTTTCAAAAGGCTTTAGGTAAGTTTCCGTCACACGAACTGAAGAATGTCCCAGCGCTTCACTGATAATTCCAACAGGAATTCCTAGATGAAAAGATAGAGTAGCCCATGTATGGCGTGCTGTGTAAGAACTCACTTTCACACCTGAAAGAAGCCGTGAGGACAACTGTACCAACTGTTTGTTAAACCGACATAAAGCACTCTGATAAGATCGGTGAAGTTCTGCACCGTTCTGTAACTTACCTTCTAAAATAGGAAACAAATAAATGGAATCCGAATTTTTATCTGAAAACTCTTTCAATAGCGATAAAGCAGCTTTAGGGATACGTACCGTCAGCCGTCTGCCCGTTTTATGACGACAGTACATGATCACATTACCCTGTACGTCCCGCTTACGCAAATGCGCCAAATCAATAAACGGCATGCCACGGAAAAGAAACATCAAACGGAAGTAACCTAAAGTGCGACGCAGCTCAATGGAGACTTCCCTAAAATCCACAGACAACAAAGTCTGCATCTGCCTCCCGGTCAATGCGCGCTTGGTTTGAGACTCTACTTTCGTATATACATTGTCAAATAGTCCCGGAATATACCCAGGACTGCCCGGAGGAAATATGCGGTTTACTACTGCACGTAAAGTACGCATATAAGTGGAAATACTGTTCCAACTCAATGCTTTATTTAAAAGCCACTCTTGATAGGATTTCAGATTGCCCGGAGTAAAAATTTCGTTTATGGGAGCCTTCACTGCCTCACCACCTAAAAACTCCGTAAAAGAGTGAAACGTACAAGTGTAAGTATGTACAGCTGCATATTTGCCAGCACTCTCTAACTCTCTGATGAAAAACGACATACACTCAGAAAAGTAGTACATCCTTTTTCCTTCTTTCACAAATTCATCTTTCGTTAATTCTTTTTTATCCATAATTTCATGATTTTAATCCATACGTTATGCACGTGCTTTCTCAAACAGGCATAGCTGAGGATTGTTTGTGAATACAAAATAAAGGTTGTGAGCAAGTTATAAAAGGATAAGCAAGCAATAGATGACACTACAGAAAGATACTGCTGTAATAAATTTCGTTAAAAATGCCATATACCAATTATGTACTATTTATTAACACCATTTCATACGCATGTGCGCGCAAATTTAAAAAGTAGAGGAATAAAATCATACATCTTTACATTATATTATCAAACAACAATTCATCCATTTTGAAAAATACGAATATTCGCCCTAGCTTTGCACTTCGGTTTTAACCAATACCTCCGTTTCTCACCGAGAAACACCCTCTTGGTTTTAAAGAAACGGGACGTTGGTTTTAAAGGAACGGCCCTTTGGTTTTAAACCAAAAAGAGGCATTTGTAACTACTTGATTTTCAATTTCTTATAAAAGCAGAATTCCGTCCCCGTAACCTATGGGATTTTTCTCAACAAACAAAACGGAATTCATGGCCCGAAGCGGTCTGATGCATATAATATTTATTTACAATTAAGAATTAAAATCCCATGGTTACAGTTACGATTACCATCAAGCCGTATCTGGCAAGGTATATGTACGTACGTTACGCACAAAGTTTAGAACCCGAATCCGAAAGTCGCCCCTCACCTTCTTCGTCAGCCTCTCTCCGAAAACCGATTCCTATCCATCTCTCTCACATCACTCCCATCTATCATTTTCTCTATCAGTTATCCGTCCCGCATCCATCCAAAGTATCCTGGAAAGAAACAGGAAATATCACGTTTGTTCTGCCTAATCCAGCCTACGGAAAGAATCCGGAAGTATATAATTATATCGGGCAGGAAAGCGCATTAACCATAGAAAAGGAAATCGAAGTGGAAATGAGGGCGGAACTCTATGAATTTCTGCTGGAGAATAAATTCAAAAACGGAATCATGTTCAAACGCTCGATGGAGCTTTTTGTGGAACATTATAATATGGAAGGTACAGTGGAGGAAGATAGCCTGATGAGGGCTTTTAAGAGGTGGAGGAAGGCGATGAAAGATAATAGAAAATACTAATACATCTAAAAAAGGGGCTGTCCGATTTTGGACAGCCCCACACAAGGGAGTGTAATTTAAACTCTGTCTGGTTTCTATTTCTTTTAAATCACAACAAATATAATTTTTTCTTTTTGGATTTACAAATGCTTCT
>CXPS01000138.1_pt1 | contig 15115 bp, 8 predicted proteins | sample 591801 | NCBI WGS metagenome assembly CXPS01 (sample SAMEA3491275, study PRJEB9169) | human gut metagenome | biome: ENVO:mammalia-associated habitat; material: ENVO:feces | place: Bangladesh | collected 2010-04-07 | reverse complement strand
CAATGCCCAGCGTCGGGATGGAATAGAGAGTAACTTTGCTTTTACGGATGAAGCGATTGAAGCCTACCGGACACACAGCAATCCTTTAGCTTATCCAGATACGGATTGGGTGGATATGTTAATAAAGGACGTGGCTTTGCAAACGCAACATAATTTTTCTATTTCCGGAGGAACAAGAGGAGTCCGTTATTTTGCTTCCTTGGGTGTGTTGACGCAAGATGGTCTATTCAAGTCGTTTGAGAAAGAGTATGATGGTAATTTCAAATATAACCGTTACAATTATCGTATAAATCTGGATTTGGACCTGACGAAAACCACATTGATGCGTATGAATTTAGGTGGGCGTGTTAATGATAAGCGTACGCCGAATTATGAAGGAAGTAGTGATATCGGATTATTGTTCCGTGATATTTATTGGGCTATTCCAATGTCGGGGGTAGGTATTATGGATGGAAAATGGATATGGCCTGATACAAAAGAATTTAGTCTGCCGGGTACTGTAAGAGACGGACTTTATCCATATTATGGAAAAGGATATAACACTTCAGCAGGGAATATCCTGAATTTTGATTTTATGCTGGAGCAGAAATTGAACTTCATCACTAAAGGTTTGAAGGCACATGTAAAAGCATCTTATAATAGCGGTGTGACTTTGAAAAAGTTGCGTAAAACTTCTTATCCTCATTATGAGACGATAGTAAATGAAGATGGTACAGTGAATTTGCGTAAAGTGGGAGATCAGACCAATCTTCAATATTCGGAGAGTACAAGCCGGAGCAGAGACTGGTATATGGAGGTCGCCATGAATTATAAGCGTGATTTTGGTGATCATCATGTTTCAGCCTTGGCTATGTACAATCAAACAATGAAATATTATCCGGATAGTAATCCGGATGAATTTAAATCTATTCCCCGAAGCTATATCGGTTTAGTTGGGCGTGCTACTTATGACTGGAAAACACGTTATATGGTTGAAATGAACGTGGGGTATAATGGTTCTGAGAATTTTGCGCCAGGTAAGCGGTTTGGTCTTTTTCCCGCAGTATCAGCAGGTTGGGTTCTGACAGAGGAAAACTTTATGCAACCTTTAAAACCGTGGTTGAGTTATTTTAAACTTCGTGCTTCCTATGGTGTAGTGGGGAATGATCGTGTGAGTGGTAACTATCGTTTTCTTTATCTGCCGGATTCTTATAATCCGTCGACAGGTAGTTATTATTTTGGAAATTCCATATCTACAGCATGGCAAGGTGCAGTGGAAAGTAAGATTGGTAATCCCGACGTAACTTGGGAAACGGCTGCAAAGCAGAATTATGGGGTGGATGCTTATTTCATTAACAGCAAACTAAAAGTTAATTTTGATTATTTTATTGAGCGTCGTAAGGATATTCTCACAAATCGTAAGGTTCTGCCAACTTATTTAGCAGCAAATTTGCCTATTGCCAATATTGGCAAAGTTGATAATAAAGGATATGAACTGAGTGTAAACTGGAGAGATAGAATTCATGATTTTAGATATCATATAGGTTTCAATCTGGCTTATGCTAAAAATAAGATCGTCTTTCAAGATGAAGTTCCCTATCCTTACGATTATATGAGAAAGACCGGTAAGCCGGTTGGGCAACAGATGGGGTATAAATACGATGGATTCTTTTCGGAAGAAGATGTGGCAAAGTATGAGACCGAACGTGGTAAATCAATACCGGATCATGGAACAGGGTATATTCCTAAGCCGGGTGATGTGAAATATAAGGATTTAAATAATGACCATAAGATAGACCAGTACGATGTTGCCGCTATCGGTTATCCAGTTTACCCACTTCTTACAGGAGGAATAAATTTGGGATTTTCCTATAAAGGATTCGATTTCAGTATGACATGGTCCGGCGCAACAAAAGTTTCCCGCTTATTGGATGATATTTTTCGTGAACCGTTTGGAGCCACAGATTCTCGTTCGTTAATGAAATATATGATAGATGACATGTGGACGCCGGAAAAAGGAAATTCAGCTAAAGCTCCTGCCATCTCGTTTACGAATAAAGTAAATAATTACAGAGACTCGGATTTATGGTTACGTGATGCTTCCTACTTGCGTTTGAAAAATGTGGAGATTGGTTATAATTTTCCTAAAAAAATATTGAGCAAAATCAATATTGGAAGTCTGAGAGTTTTTGCAACAGGTTATAACTTGTTGACATTAGATAAATTGAAAATTGTAGATCCGGAATCTCGTCCCAACGGTAATGCAATGTATCCGGTAGTAATGGTGATAAATATGGGCTTGAAAGTAGGATTTTAATTTATAAAAATAAAGTTAGTCATGAAAAAGATAAGAAAATATATTTATCTGTTACTGATCTTCTCATATGTTTCTTTTACATCATGCGAGGATTTTGCTTTAGGGGAGAAATTTCTTCAGAAACCTCCTAGCGGGGATGTTACTATCGACACTATTTTTTCGACGGCAGAGTATGCCCGGAGAGTATTATGGTATGCTTATTCGAAATTGCCTTATGGCTTTTCTACCGGTTATAATAATTCGACTTCGATGCGTGTGGGTTCAATAGAATCGTTGACTGATCTGGCACAGTCATATGTTGGTTATGCAGGAGCGGATAAGTTGTATTATCCGGGACTTTATAATGCCGGAAGTGAAGACGAATCAGGTGGAGAGGATCATGCAACTAAATACAATATGTACGCACGTGATCCTTGGAAAGGGATTCGCCATGCATGGGTCTTTATTAATAATGTGGACCGAGTACCGGATATGACGGCGGAAGAGAAGTTGCGTTTGAAGGCGGAGGCCAAAATTACCATTGCTGTGCAGTATTCTGAAATGTTGCGTCATTATGGAGCCTTACCTATTGTTGACCATGCTATTATGCCGGAAGAAATGGGGTTACCGGAGCGTGCCACTTTGCAACAGACTGTGGATTTCATAACCCGGTTGTTGGATGAGGCTATTGCATGCAAAGAATTACCTTGGGCTTTGCCGGAAGATGATCTGAGTAATGAGAGTGGACGTATGACAGGGGCGGCTGCCATGGGATTAAAGCTAAGAGTACTGTTGTTCGTAGCCAGTCCGTTGTTCAATTCTGACGAGCCTTATTTTCCGGGGGAAGCCTCTGATAAATTGATGACTTGGTTTGGCGGGTATAGTGAACAACGCTGGAAAGATGCGGCAAAAGCGGGGGAAGATTTTTTCAAATCTTGGAAACAAGGTGGTTTTTATGAATTGGTACAAAAAGAAACGGCAACTAAAAATACAATTCGTCAGGCATTTCAGGATGCATATTATACCAGGGGTACTACAGAGAGCCTAATTTCTGTACGCAGGCATTTTAGGACAAATGGTATCAGTACGTTGCTGCAAAGTTTACGTTGGGGCGCATGGTGTCCGACAAAAGAATGTTTTGACTTGTTCCCGATGGCGAATGGTGATGATTTTGATTGGGATAATCCTGTTCATAAGAAAAATCCTTTTATAAATCGTGATCCTCGGTTGTGTGAAACAATCTTATTGGATGGTGACGATTTTCAAGGTAGAAAGGCTGAGGTATTCAAGGAAGATGCTAATGATAAAAAGAATTATCCCAAAGGTGCGGATTGGAATAAGAACAATTTGGATAGTAAGAGTTTGTCAACAGGGATTGCCGGACGTAAATTCGCTCTTGACCGGAAAGGGGAGTACAATAACCGTGTAATTCATTGGCCTTATTTACGTTTGGCTGAAGTATATCTTGCTTATGCAGAGGCATTGAATGAATGTGGGCGTACCAGTGAGGCATATCAGTATATCAATGCAGTTAGAGCACGCGTTGGTTTGCCAGGGCTGGTATTGAAAGGAAAACTGGATGAGAAAACAGAGTTTCGCGAAGCAGTACTTCGAGAACGCGCTTGTGAATTTGTATGGGAAGAAAACCGTTTCTTTGATTTGATACGTTGGAAACGTGAATCTGATTTTACAAAACATTTGCATGGAATTAATGTGTATCGCCATAAAACTACCAAAGAATATAAATTTGATTTTCCGCAGTTGCCGGAAAGAGCATGGCAAAAGCCGGGAGGATTTTCTGCAAAATGGTATCTGAGTGCATTTCCTGATAAGGAAGTGAATAAAGGATACGGGTTAGTACAGAACCCGGGATGGTGATCATGAAAATCATTCAATGAATAAAGAAATAAAAGAATACTATGAATAAAGCTATAAAATTAGTAATGACAGGTTTGCTGGTGTCGGCAAATATGCTGGCACAGGAAACGGACAGCATACAGCAGTACGGTCGAGGTATTTCGGTTGACAGGAAAGAATCTACTACTGCGGGAGGAATGGTGACAGCAGGGCAATTATCCCATAAAACGAGTGTTAATCCTTCTAACTCATTATTTGGTTCTGTTCCAGGACTATATGTGTTACAGAATGCCGGCAGTTCCTGGGCAGATGGTGCTACTATGTATGTACGTGGTTTGGGGACTACAAACAGCAAAAGCCCGCTGATATTGGTTGATGGCTTTGTACGTTCCATATCAGACCTGACAGTGCAAGAAATAGAATCTGTGGTTGTCTTGAAAGATGCCGTAGCTTTGGCACTGTATGGAATACGAGGAGCTAATGGGGTCGTTTATGTTACCACGAAACGTGGAAAGACTGGCAAGCCGGTAATTAATTTCAATTATGAGTTTAATATGGGGACTCCGGTCCGTTTACCGGAAATGGTAGATGGATATACTTATGCCCAAGCTTTGAATGAAGGGTTGAAAAATGATCATCTTAGCCCCCGTTATACTCAACGTGAACTAGACGCGTTTAGAGATCGTACTTACCCAGACTTTTATCCGGACGTAGATTGGTGGGGAGAGGCTTTGCGGAATCATAGCCTTGGTCAGAATGCAAACTTTTCCATTCAGGGAGGGGGTGATAAGGTACAATATTATGCACAGTTGAATTATCTGAATGATCAGGGAATTCTGAAGCCGACCAATGACAATGAAGATTATTCCACCCAGCTTAAATTCTCAAAGTTGAATATACGGACTAATCTTGATATACAGGCTACCAAAACCACGAAAGTGCAATTGAGTATGCTAGGTAATTTCTCAGAACACAATCGTCCGGGTGCACAGCTAGATGATATCTTCACAGCTTTGTACCAGGTTCCTTCAGGAGTGTTTCCTGTTAAAACAAAGAATGAGGTATGGGGAGGTTCTACTATTTATTCCAATAATCCTATTGCTCTCATTTCAGGTAAGGGATATGCGCGTTCACAAAATCGTGCTTTGTATGCCGATATGAATATTCAACAGGATTTGAGTACTCTTACTCCCGGTCTATCTGCTTCAGTCCGAGTGGGGCTTGACAGCGATGCTAGTTACTGGGATTCCAATACTCGTAACTTTGCTTATGAGTCTTCAGTGAAAGGATGGGATGGAGAAGAAGACCAATATAAAAACTTGCGTAATGAATCTGCTTTGAGTTTTAGCAGCAGTACAGGAGAAATTGTCCGCCGCTTTAACTTTAATGCCCAATTAAATTATGATAGAAATTGGGGATTACATCGGCTGAATACAGTTTTACTTTATGCTATGGACCGGATGGATCGTGATGGACAGAATGCTTCCCGGGCATATATGGATATGGTTGGACAAGCGCATTATAGCTATAAAAACCGTTATTTACTTGATTTTGCTTTATCGGGTTCGGCATCCAGTGTTTTGGAACCGAATCATCGTTGGGGAATATTTCCGTCAATAGGTGCTGGTTGGATTCTTTCAGAAGAAAGCTGGATGAAAGGAAAATCGGTTGATTTCTTAAAATTGAGAGCATCTTATGGTATAGTTGGAAGGGCGGATTTTGGGGTAAATCTGTATAAGTATTATATGGGAAGTGGTAATAGTTATTATTTCAAGGATACTCCGGCCAGCCAAAGTGGTATGACTGAAAAGCAAATTGCTGTAGACGGGCTTACTTATGAAAAGTCGCATAAGTTGAATGTTGGTATGGATTTCATGGTATGGAAGAAGTTGTCATTAACTATTGATGGATATTATGATCATCGGACTGATATTCTGGTAGATGGTGGTAATGCGATTTCTTCTGTGTTCGGAATGACCGTTCCCAAGCGTAATGATGGTGTTGTCAATAACTATGGAGTGGAATTAATGGCAGGTTGGAATGACCGGATAGGTGAGTTCAGTTATCAGATAAACGGGCAATTCTCCTTCAATCGGAGTAAAATTATCAATATGAATGAAGAATATCGTCCGTATGATTATTTGGAGCGTACAGGGTGTCGTGTCGGTCAAATATTTGGTTATGAAGTAGAGGGAATCTATAAGAATCAGGAAGAAATAAACCAACGTGAGGTAAAACAATATTTGTCGGAGGTACGTCCCGGTGATCTAAAACTCAAAGATCAGAATGGTGATAAACGTATCGATCAATATGATCAAGTTGCCATGGGATATAACGCTACCTGTCCGGAGATTTATTATGGTTTCAATTTAGGTGCTGAATACAAGGGCTTGGGAGTTTTGGCGCAATTTCAGGGAGTGGCCAATTATAGCGAGGTGCTGGATACACGAAGTGTGTACCGACCATTGATTAACAATAATACAATTTCCAGATATTATTGGGAAAATCGTTGGAGCGAGAATAATCCGAATGGGACATTACCCAGGCTAACTACATTAGGATCAGCGAATAATTATAATAATAACTCATTATGGGTGACAGATGCTTCGTTTTTGAAATTACGAACATTAGAAGTTTATTATCAATTACCTGATAAATGGCTACGTAGGCAGAATGTTGTGAAATCGGTGAAACTTTATGTTCGCGGACACGACCTGTTATGTCTGGATGGCATTGATATTGCTGATCCGGAGGCGTTGGGAGTTACTCATCCTGCGATGAAACAATATACATTTGGTTTTAATTTACAATTCTAAATTGGAGAGACAATGATAAAAAAAATAAAGATTAAAAATATAGTACTGCTTCTATCTTTATTGATGATGACAGGATGTGATTTTATGGATTGTGATGAGTCTGATAACTTTACCAAACAAGAGGTGCTTGATAGCTATAATCGTGTGAAGCAACTGGCAACCAATGTATATGGTTTCTTAAAAGCGGACTTTTGTTCTATAGATGGGGCCATGCTGGATGCGGCTACGGATGATGCCGTCCATATTTACAAGTCTTCCAATATCCAGCGGTTTGTGGATGGTACATGGTCTGCCAATAATTTGGTGGATAATGTATGGGGACATTATTACGAAGGAATTCGGGCAGCCAACTTCTATTTGAAGGAAACTGCCGGACTGACATTTGATGAATGGAAATATTCGGATGATTATGAGGCTATAATGAAAGAGTTTACTAATTATCAATATGAAGTCCGTTTCCTTAGAGCATATTTCTATTTTGAATTAATCAAGCGTTATCGCAATATTCCTTTTGTACTAGATGTCTTGGCACAGAATGAAGCTAACGGGGTAAATCCTGAATCTTATGAGAAGATTGCTAAATTCATCGTGGATGAATGTTCGGATCTTGCACAGATTTTGCCTGTGAATTATGATAATTTCAGTACAAAAGAGAAAGGACGTGTTACGCGGGCAGCTGCTATGGCATTAAAATCGCGTGTTACGTTGTATATGGCCAGCCCTTTATTTTCAGAAGATAGTGAAGATAAATGGAAACAAGCCGCAGAAGCTGCTTATGATATTATTAAACAGAAAACAGATTTAGGCTTGGACTTGGTTCCTTATCCTCAAATATTTAATGACGTTAATAATCAGAAAGCTGAGGTGATATTGTATCGTCCGACAGGTGAGAGCGGTGACTTTGAGAAGGCTAATTTTCCTATTGGAGTGGAGGGTGGAAAGACATCTACCTGTCCGACACAAAACTTGATGGAAGCGTATGATATGAAGGATGGTACTCCTTTTGTATGGAATAATCAGTCAAATCCATACGATAATCGTGATCCTCGTATGAAATATACGATTGTTTGCAATGAAATGAAATGGCCTGTAGACCCTGTGGAAATATGGGAAGGAGGAACTAACGGATTGCCATTGCAGAATGCCACTACTACAGGATACTATTTGAAAAAGTATGTAAATAACACGATTAGTTTCGAGGCTGGCAGCACTGTTACGAAAAAACAGCATAATTGGGTATTGTTCCGTTATGGTGAGATTTTGCTTAATTATGCAGAAGCTATGATTAATGCTTTTCATGATCCCAACTATAAAGATGCTGTTTACAATATGAGTGCGCGTGAAGCGGTAAATCAGATTCGTGGTCGTACAAATATTTCGTTGCCCGGTTTTCCGTCGGATATTACAGAAAAAGATTTCGTTAAACGCCTGAAGAATGAGCGTCGTGTTGAGTTAGCTTTTGAAGGTCATCGTTTTTGGGATGTACGTCGCTGGAAGGAACTGGGACAGACGGCCAATATATATGGAGTAAAAATAACGAAGAATAATGAGGTAATCAGTTATGAGAAATTCTTACTCGAAACCCGTGCGGTAACTGATAATATGTATTTTTATCCTATACCCAATACAGAACGCTTTAAAAATCCGAATTTGGGACAGAATCCCGGATGGTAATTATAAAAATAATATTGGAGTGTCTCCCCGGCAGGAGAGAATACTCCAATATCCTGTTCTTAACTACAGCAATGTGATCTGATACTTTTTTTATGAAATATATTCTTTTCTTTCTTATATTATTTTCCTCAAAGCATATTCTTCTTGCTAATGAAATTACAATGGAGCAGGCTAGAAAAGTGGCTATGAGTTTTTTTTGTGAAACGATACGATCCCGTGGTGGAATTCCCAGACTTCAGCTCGTCTGGGATGGTGAAAGTACTACTACGAGAGGTGGATCATCTCCCGCATTTTATGTGTTTAACCGTATGGATAGTGATGGGTTTGTGATTATCTCGGGAGATGATGTTACCATGCCGATATTAGGATACTCTTGCTCGAATCATTTTGTAGTTGAAAATATGCCTCCCAACTTGCTTGATTGGATGGATGAATTACGCAATCAGATTAATGCGGTCCGGGAGGAACATGTTGTGGGCACTTCTTATATTTCGAAAGCTTGGACGCGGGCATCAGACGCTATTGGTACGCCAATAGTGAAATTAACCACAGCCTTGTGGGACCAGCAAGCACCTTTCAACAGACTATCTCCGACAACCAGTGACGGAAAGTCAATTACCGGCTGTGTAGCTACTGCAATGGCGATTATTATGCAATATTATCAATGGCCGGATCAGGGTGTAGGAACTGTACCTGCTTATACTCTACAAGCTGATAAGAATACCCAGATACCAAGCAAAACTTTTGATCGTCCTTATGTTTGGAGCAAGATGCCGGTAAAAGTTGATAAGAATTCGGATACTGATATAAAGGATGAGGTTGCAACTCTTATATATGATTGTGGCATTATTTCAAAGTCACAGTTTGGCAGGAAGTCTACGTGGGCATATTACGAGAATGCACTGGAAGGTATGATAAAGTATATGAAATATAATAAGGGGACTCATATGCAGAATCGGGCTACCCGTGTTATGAGTGAATGGCATCAGATGTTAAGGAAAGAACTTGATGCAAAAAGGCCGATTCTATATACAGCTTCTACTAAATCCGGTGGAGGGCATATGTTTGTAATAGATGGCTATACCCAGGAAAATTATTATCATGTTAATTGGGGGTGGAGTGGAAGTTCGAATGGTTATTACTTATTGACTGTTATGGATCCGTCAAATCCGGGTTCCGGCAGTTCTAGCGGTGGATACACTCAAGAGCAAGCTGCTTTTTTTAACTTGATACCAGATAAGGATGGCACCTCTGCTTTTACAGATAATTTGGTTCTTATTAGGAAGGAAGTGAATGGTGTCTATTATGAAGGACTTGTAATGGATGCTGTTAATATTCAGCCAGAACAAGAATTTAAAATAAGTATAGGAGCTGTTAACAACATCGGACGGTCAGCTTTTGACGGAAACCTGAGAATAGCTTTAGTAGGCAAGAACGGAACTATAAAAGAATATATATCCGAGGAAATCCCTGTTAAGTATCCGGCAGACTCTTACCATAGTGAAACAGACTGTTTCTGTAAAATAACCCTACCAATAAAGGCCGGAGATCGGATTAGAGTATATTACAAGGGTAAATATTCAGAGGATTGGGAATATTTGCGGGGTGGCTCACTATTGAAATCTGAAATTATTCTCAAGGAGGAAGATATGCCTTTGGAAAAAATGACCAGTTTTGCTTATGATAAGAAAAATAAGAAGATTAGTCTGAAGACTTGTCCCCAGGTAGAGTATCAGGTGCTTTCACTAACTAATAACGTGGTATTTTCAGGAATTACTAATGATGATAACCCGGAGATTCGGATTGATACAAGTGAGTTGATTGACAGAGAGTATGTCATTGTGCTCCGGAAGAAAATAGAGGATGAAGACGAGTATGAAGAAAAAAGAATACGTTTTGCAATAGGTAATCAAAATAAGAAATAGGAGAATATGAAGGAGATATTGAAATATATTGGACTGACTTTAATTTTTTTCATGGTATATTCATGTAGCGGTGGAGAGGATATTTTGCAGGAGGGACCGGAAGAAGACCCTTTTAAGGACTATTGCCTTGTAACAATAGAGCATAGCGGGAAATCATTTGGTTTTCTTGAATTTACAGGCAGTAAACTGTCTGGTAATATTCAATGGGGAGATGATAAATCTGAGATGTTTGCAGGAAAAAACACTCCGTCACATGTATATCAGACCGCGGAGGAACATATTATCGTCATAAAAGTTCAACAGGCTGATGGGATTATGTTGCCAGGTATCGAGGGGGTATCTCGGATAGATTTATCTGATTTTTAGTTAATTGAAATATTCTAAAAAAGGAGAAAATGAAAAGAATAACTTTTATATTTATAGTTTTGTTGATGGGGGTGGAAAGTGTATTTGCCCAGTCCTGCACATGGATCTACAGCACGGAAGGAAATATGTGGAAAGAATCGAAAATCAGATTACAATTAAAGCCTGATAAGGAACCCGCTTTAAAGGTGGATACAACAGAAAGCATTCAGGTATTCAAAAGATAGGGAACTTGTCTCAACGAACTGGGATGGGATGCTTTGAATTTGTTGCCCTTTGAACAACAGAAGGAAGTATTAAGTAATCTTTTTTCGAAAGAAGGCGCTTTACGTTTTTCCATGGGGCGTATACCGATGAATGCCAATGATTATGCACGGGACTGGTATAGTTGTGATGAAGTGTCCGGTGATTTTCAGTTAAAGTACTTTTCTATAGAACGTGATAAGAAGACAATTATACCTTTCTGTAAAAGAGTTCTGCACTGTAATCCTGATGTAATCTTTTGGGCATCTCCTTGGTCACCGCCGTCCTGGATGAAGGTTAACCATTATTATTCAGTACGTAGTTGGAATGGACAGAATAAAATGTCTCCTTTGTCTGATGTTGTTCTATATGAAAATACTACGGGGAAGGATGCTGCATATTATCCAAAGCAATTGGCTGTGAATGATTATTTTATTCAGGATTCTCGTTATTTGAAAACCTATGCCAATTATTTCTGTAGGTTTGTTTCTGCCTATCGGGAAGAGAATATTTCCATATCAAGAGTGATGTTTCAGAATGAACCATGGGCATATACCATTTATCCGGGTTGTGCATGGACGCCTGAGGGGATTATAAGATTTAATGTCGAATATTTGGCGCCGGAGTTAAAGAAACAACACCCGGAGGTTTCACTTTTTCTTGGAACACTCAATACCAATCGTTTTGATGTTGTAGATAAGATTCTGTCAGATTCTCGTATGAAAGATGCAGTGGAAGGATTAGGATTTCAATGGTGGGGAGGACAGATTTTGCCTGCTATCCGCAAGAAATATCCGTATTATAAGTATATGCAGACAGAGAGTGAATGTGGTTCAGGAACGTTTGATTGGAAAGCGGCAGAACATACATTTAGGTTGATCAATCATTATATAGGTAATGGTTGTGAGGAGTATACTTTTTGGAATGCGATTTTATCTGACGAAGGAAAAAGTAGCTGGGGATGGAAACAAAATGCTTTGATTCGTGTAGATTCTAAAACCGGGACTATTACGTATACACCAGAATATTATGCGGTGAAGCATTTTTGTAATCAGGTTGTTTCAGGTACAAGGGTTTTACAATATAAAGAGAAGGGGGAGGATAATTTGTCTGTTATTGCTTTCTTGACTCCAGAAGGTAAATATTTGATAGTAGCAGGTAATTATGGTGATGTTGCGCAGCAAATGACGGTACAATTAGGGGAGAAGTATTTAAATGTAACTTTACAGGCGCACTCTTTTAATACATTTATTGTAAAATAATTGTTTATATTGCATTATTATAAAAGCAAGATTAGATGTCCTCTGCCGAATCAAGTGATAATTCGTAGCTTCGGTAAAGTTCTCCTGTAACTTTAGCCTCTGAGAGTTTAACGGTATTTGTCTAAATGTTATAATTGGACACTATAAATCTAATATTTTGCTGATATATTATTGATATAGAGACCGATATATTTCTATTTACATCGAACTCATGTTAATTTAAGTGTTCCTCAACTTTATGAAATGAATAAAGTGACGGAAAAAGAAAATGTTGCTTCTTAATACCCCGATAAGGTTTTTAAATTATAGAATGTTCTTCGCAGAGTACGCCTGAAGTAAAGTGAGTAATGTAAAGTAGCCTTTGTTTTAAATTAAAATAGAAATGAAACCAATTTTATACAAACTTATTTGTAGTCTTCCTGTAACTCTTTTTGCCGGAACAGGTACACAGGTCTTTGGACAGGAACAACGCCCGAACTTGGTCTATATTTTTCCTGATCAATATAGGTTGAATGCATTGAGTATATGGAATGATGTGGCATATCGTAATGTTCTGAATACGGTAGGTGATCCGGTTCATACCCCTAATTTGGATAGACTGGTAAAACAGAGTGTGATTTTTAATCGGGCGTGCAGTACTTGTCCGTTAAGTAGTCCTCATCGTGCTATGTTGATGACAGGTGCATTCCCTGAGAAGAATGGAGTACCGGGCAATTGCCATGTGAACAATCAAAACGGTATTCCCGACAGCTTGGTTTGTTTCACTGATGTACTTGCGGGAGCTGGTTATGAAACGGCTTATGTGGGAAAAACGCATTGGCATCGTACGGAAGCCCTGTTTGACAAGGAGAATAATTATGTAGGTACAACTGAAGCACCTGGCGGACATTGTGTGTATCCATACGATACCTATATTCCTGAAGGAAGAGGGCGCAAGAGTAATAAGTACTGGTTTCAGCAATTGAAAGACAATCATTTTAATGCTACTGCCTATTCCAATCGTCCTGAATTGGTGGGTGGAAAGAAAGATGGTGAGCCGTTCCGTTATCGTCGGCTTACCTTGGAGGTTGAAGCGGATGTAGTGATAGGTTATCTGCGAAATAAGCAAGGACAACGAGACGCTTCCAAGCCTTTCAGTTTATTCTGGAGTTTGAATCCACCTCATACCCCTTATCATAGACTTACGGATTGTAAGGAAGAGGTGTTTAATCAATATTATAAAGATTTGAAACCGGAAGAAGTATTGCTACGTCCTAATGTGAAATTTGGTGAGGGTACACAAGTGAAAAACTTGGAACAACTGACACTTCAGGCAAAAATTTATTTCTCTTTGGTGAAGAGTGTGGACGATGAGATAGGTCGGGTGTTGAAAGTTTTGGATGAAGAAGGATTGACTGATAATACCATCTTGATATTCACTGCCGATCATGGGGAAATGATGGGTAGCCACGGTCGTATGGCAAAGAGTGTGATTTATGATGAGTCTTTTTCTATTCCGTTCTTTATACGTTATCCCGGTCAACTGAAACCAGGAGTGAACGATCTGATGTTGGGCGCTACAGATATTATGCCTACTTTGCTGGGTATGATGAACCTTGGAGACCAACTTCCTGAAACGGTGAAGGGAAAGGATTATTCACAAGGTATTCTTACGGGTAAATATAGGAAGGTAAAGAAACCTGTTTCTCAGTTTTTCTATCAGCAGAAAGAGAAAGGTGTACGCACTGACCGCTACTCGTATTTGGTGACAGGGGATGGAAATTATCAACTTTTTGATAATCTGAAGGATCCTTATCAGATACATTCTCTGAAAATAGAGGAAATTCCGTCAATTCAGACAAAGTTACTGAAAAAGGAACTTGGAAACTGGTTGAAGGTGTCGGAGGATGGCTGGGCCAAGGAACACAAATTTCCAGATAGGATAACTTATTAATAAAATACCATATATGGAGAAAAATACAGTTATCAACACATTTTGTCTTTAATCCATATACTTTTGTTACAATCCTCCACAAAGTTGGTGTATTGTCTCGACAGTACCTTCTGTGAATTACATATTTCTTTATCGTTTGCCATTAGTGGTGGATGATATACATTGCTTAAATATATGTTACAGCGCTGTGGACCGATTCTCACAGGGTTGTTTCTTTATTGCTTCCAATACGACGGTTATACAATTGCATCTATTAGGAATAAATCCGCTCCTGAATGCACTTGTTATTGTAATAAAGTAATACTTTGCAGAAGTATGCTGTAAATCCCTTTTTTATATCTAATACAGACGTTTTATTTAGGGAAATTTATAAATAATAATTAATCTATTAGGGTATGAGCACTCTGGTATATGTCCGGCGATTATCTGGATAACACGACGCAAACAGGCCGTTAATGGGCTTTGGCACTGTTCCCACCATATGTGATGCAGTGTTTGATAGCAGATATTAGCCGATATGACGGGGTTAGCTGGGCATAAAGGTAAAAAACGAAGTGACATACATAACTCCTGGAAGGAGATAAAAGTGTTATAAAAAAGTTTGCAAATCGTGTACATTTTATAATAGGAGGGCGTAATCTGAACTCTGTCCCCAAACAATTATCTTTGTATTATGGATAGAAACAGTGAAGAGTATCAGCAGATGCGTGACAAAGCGTTATCTCAACTGCGTAGTGGCGAATCGCTCACGGGCAAAGACGGAGCCT
>CXPS01000148.1_pt1 | contig 15580 bp, 7 predicted proteins | sample 591801 | NCBI WGS metagenome assembly CXPS01 (sample SAMEA3491275, study PRJEB9169) | human gut metagenome | biome: ENVO:mammalia-associated habitat; material: ENVO:feces | place: Bangladesh | collected 2010-04-07 | reverse complement strand
CATTCGATGCCCGACTTTCCAACATCGGTACGGACGGGTATATCGACCGTGCCTCCGTCAATCTCAACTCTTACTATCTGCAAGGAGGATATTTCGCCGAAAATACGTCTGTCAAACTGATCGCATTCGCAGGAAAAGAAAAGACGTATCATGCCTGGGGATATGCCACTAAAGCAGAAATGGAAGAACACGGAAGACGGTATAACCCTTGCGGCGAATATACCGGAGACGATAATGAAAAACATTATTATGCCGACCAGACGGATAACTATCTGCAAAAGAATTATCAACTCCTTTTCAACCACACCTTCTCCACTGCGTGGAATCTGAACGTAGCCCTGCACTACACCAAAGGTGACGGCTACTATGAGGAATATAAAGAAGACAGATCTTTCGTAGAATACGGTCTGAAACCTTTTACAACAGACGGAAAAGAAATTTCGGAAAGCGATCTGGTCCGCCAGAAGAAAATGGATAATAAGTTTGGCGGGGGTGTTTTCTCCCTCAATTATACCAACCACCGACTAACGGCATCTTTGGGCGGAGGCATCAACCAATACCGGGGTAATAACTTCGGGAAAGTGACCTGGGTAAAGAACTACATCGGCGCACTATCTCCCGACCATGAATACTACCGCAACCAATCGAAGAAAACCGACGGTAACATCTATCTGAAAGCAAGCTACGACCTCACCGGAGGACTAAGTGCCTATGCCGACCTGCAATACCGGCACATCGACTACACCATCGACGGAGCAAATGACAAATACGACTGGAATAAAAATGCGTTGCGTCCGCTGGCCGTAGACAAGAAATTCGATTTTTTCAACCCGAAAGTCGGACTGAACTGGAATATCAACTCCAATCACCGTGTCTACGCTTCTTTCTCCGTAGCTCAAAAAGAGCCGACAAGAAATAATTATACGGATGGTGATCCCGACAGTTATCCGAAAGCAGAAAAGCTGCTCGATTACGAAGCCGGATACACATTCGCCAATCATTGGCTGACAGCAGGCGCCAACTTCTACTACATGGATTATACCGACCAGCTTGTCCTCACCGGAGCTTTGAACGATATCGGTGAAGCACTGACAGAAAACGTTCCGGACAGTTACCGGATGGGAATCGAACTGATGCTAGGTATCAAGCCCTGTAAATGGTTTCAATGGGATATCAATGCGACATGGAGCAAAAACCGTATCAAGAATTTCGTAGAAAACATTCCCATTTACGATGGCTGGAACTTACTGGACGTCGTAAGCGTTTCTCATAAGAGTACTCGCATCGCTTTTTCACCGGATTTCCTGCTGAACAACCGTTTTGCTTTTACTTATCAAGGATTCGAAGCAGCCCTTCAATCCCAGTTTGTCGGCAAGCAATATATGACAAATGCGGAAGTGGAAGCATTGACTCTGGATAAATACTTTGTGAACAACCTGAATCTGGCCTATACATTCAAACCCCGAAAAGTGGTGAAAGAAGTAACTATGGGTGTGACCGTCTACAACCTCTTCAACGAAGAATACGAGAACAACGGTTGGGCATCCAGTTCTTACGACAAGGATGTGAATCACAGAATAGACTCTGCCGGATACGCTGCGCAAGCGGGTACAAATGTTATGGCCCATGTCTCTTTCCGTTTTTAACAATAACTATTCAAACAGACAAGCCAGAAGCCGCCAACATGGAACGCGGCTTCTTATTTCCTCATTTTCTCTTCCATATATTTGGAAGGAAGCACCCCAAACTGTGCAACGAACTGCTTACGGAAGGAAATCATCGAATCATACCCTACCATTTCCGCCACTTCTGTCAGACTGCTATATCGCCCGCTCATGATAATAGAGGCAGCTTTACTCATCCGTACTCCATGAATCACCTCTATAATCGACAACCCTGTTTTCTGCTTAACCTTGCGATAAAGGGTCGGCTGGCTCATATTCAATTTGTCCGTCAGCACTTTTATTGTAAAATTCCGGTTTGATAAATTTTCTTCTATAATCTGAAGCATTTTAGGCATAAAAACATCCTGAACATCTTCTGAAGATTCCAGTACCTCTTCATCCAACATAAGAGTTTTCGCATAAAGTTTTCTTAGCAGATCACGTTGCTCTATCAACGCTTTCACCTTCTCTTTCAATAACTCTGGATTAAAAGGTTTCATTATATAGTCATCTACCCCTATTTGTAAACTTTTCAACCGGTCAGCATCCTCTGCTTTAGCTGTTAAAAAGATAATCGGTATATGAAAAGTCCGCTTATTTTCACGAATCTCCCGACTACATTCAAACCCATCCTTAACAGGCATCATTATATCAGATATGATTAATTTAGGTATATATTTATCAGCCATAGCCACCCCTTCTTCTCCATTTTCAGCCTCAATAACATTATAATCTTCTTTAAATAGACTGCATAAATATTCTCTCATCTCATCGTGATCCTCTATGATCAACAAATATTCCTTATTATTTTTCACTCTGTTAACGGCCTCTTCCATAGTCTCATTCTTTTCCTCTACTACTTCTTCCATCGGACGTTCTTCTGCCGGACACTCTTCTAACAAATCCCCCTTCATCGGATCAGGTACCATTTCATATTCCCCCTGCGCAAAATGAGAAAGTCCCACCGGAATGTGCAGAACAAATCGGCTGCCTTCTCCAACACGACTGGTCAACGTAACAAATCCATGATGCAACCCCATCGTATGCTTTACAATATGTAATCCAAGACCAATTGATGTGGAATATTGCGGGATACGTTTTCCTGTTACAAACGAATCAAACACGTGCTGTTGCAAATCATCAGGTATCCCAACCCCATTATCAGACACTGTAACAAGGCAATAAGGCCTTCCGTCAATTTCCGCCTCTGACACAGCCAGTTCAATACGTCCATTCTGAGAAGTATATTTAAAGGCATTCGATAGCAAATTTTGAACAGCTGATTCTATTTTCGCCACATCCACCCATAAATATAAAGGCACTGTATCTACCCGAACCAAAAATTCCCGCTTCTTGACCATAGCCATTTGCAGAAAAGGATTAGCCACCCGGCTAACAATCTCCTTTATATCTGATTCTGACAGATGAAGTTTTATCATGCCTCCCTCTATCTTCTGCACATATAGCAGGCGATCAACCAGTGTCTGTAGAGAAAGACAATTCTTGTGCAATCTGTTAAATGAATCAAACCAATTATCCGATGGGGTAATGGACTTCATTATATCATGTATAGGAGCAAGTATCAAAGTCAAAGGAGTTCTTAACTCATGAGCAGCGTTCATAAAAAAGTTCTCACGTTCTTCCCGTATATGCCGTTCTGCGTTTCTCTCCAAATTTGCAATCGTCAGTTCATGTTTCAATTGAATCATTTTTTTGAAACGACGCTGCCGCCGCAACAAACTATAGAAAATATAACCAACCAAAAATAAAACCGAGAAAATCAAAAGCAAACGAAACCAGACGGTCTGGCTCCAATGTGGCAGGATTGTTATCGGCAATGCAGTAACGTCTCCTTCCGTATTATTAGGGAACAATGTTTTGACTTCAAAAATATAATAACCGGCAGATAAATTGGTAAACGAGACCTTACCCGCTTCAGAAACAATCCAATCTTTCTGATATGGATATAACCGATAACTATATTTTTGCAAATCCTTCGAAAAAGCCAGATTATTGAAAAGGAGAGAGAAATCACGGTTTGCATTGACCAGTTCCAAATGGTCAATTGATGCAATGTTTGAGTCCAAAACAACTTGCCCTTTTATCTTCTCACCTATATTAATTGGCTTATTATCGACTTCTAATCCGGTTAAAAGAGTTTTGCTGGCAATGGTGGCAGAAATTAGTATCTCCGGTTCAAAATAGGTAAGACTCTTGTTGTTTCCCCAAAATAAAGTATTCTTAAACAACATTGCAGATTTATTGCTACTGGAAATATAATAATTGTAGAAGACATGCTGCTGTCGACTATATCTTGAAATTCCAGATATACTCCCCAACCAAATGCGCTCTTTTTCATCTTCAACAATACAATTTATACAATCATTACAAAGTCCATCTTTTACAGTATAAAAGGATACTATCCGATCTTCACTAACAGGAATGATTCCTAATCCATTTTTATAGCCTATATATACGGTCCCGTCAGTACCAGCCAATAAAGCAGTAACTACACGAGATTCTATATTTTCTTTTTCTTCATATCCGTAAACCATCTTTAATGGACGAGCATTGGCTTGGGATAATCGTACAATACCTTTTGCTGTCCCTATCCAGATATTCCGCTGTTTATCTTCACAAATAGCAGTGACCCATGGCTCTGCATCTTCTTTCAAGGCTTCACGCAATGAGAATAATTCAAAATTACCTGTCTGCCGATCAAATAAGTACAATCCGGCAGAAGTACATACCCAAAACCGATAACGGGAGTCAATCATTAAGGCCACTATATAGGAGTTTACCTTTTTCCCTGAAAGATGAAGAGGATATATTTGGTAAGAGTTGGAATTCCAATCATAACAAATCAAATTCCCAAAAGAATTTCCGAACCATAAATTAGAAGATGAATCTTTGATCGCACAAAACACCGGAGCTCCCTTCTGAATGCCTATTGATGAAAAGTTCAGAGGCCGCGATTTAGTGTAAGGCTGGTCACTACGCATAATTCCTTCATGATAGGTACCTAACCAAATTCGACCATCATCATCAACTACCTGAGCAGAGATTTCATTATGTTTTTTACTGTGATATTGCTTATAAAAGTGTTGTCTGAAATCAAAATAAATGATTCCTCCTCCTCTGGTTCCAATCCAAAGTATCCCTTCTTTATCATAATAGGTGGAAATCATTCTGGTCTCTACATTTCGATACTGCAAAAAGGAGGTATTCGTATAAGGCGTTGCCAACATCCTGGAAGAGGTGCTTTCTTCAGGCACTAACAAAGTATATCCATTCCAAGTTACTACGATGTAAGAATCGTCATCCAATGCAACCACTCCATACGCATCCGAATGTGATAAAGAAGATAAGTTAATATCCTCACTGTACTGATAATAATCAAATTTTCCTGTAGGGATATGTAAACGAGCTACCCCACTTTTTACAGAAGAAATCCAGAGATATTCCCCCTTACACATAATACTAGTGGCATTGGCACCAGGATCAGTGGAATATTTAAATTTCCGGACTACTTTACCTGCAATCTTATCAAAAAACAACAAATTTCCCTTATCAGTAACCAAATACAAGAAAAAACCATCTTGCGAAGCACATAATTTTAAAAACGATTCTCCAACATCTAAAAAATCAGAATAAACAGCGTCAACAGTCATCCCTATTTGCAAATCACCCTCAACTAATTTATAATGTCGCTTCAAACATTGCAATTGTCTGTCTTTCAATACCCAAAAAAGAGAATCACCTGTAACTTCCATAGCGGATACAGAAATAGCATTTTTTCCATCCTGAAAAGATGGGAGAACAAATTTCTCTTTTCGTTGATCAAAACAATATAACCTCTCATTAGCTATTATCCACAATTTATCATCAGAAGTCTCTTTTATGTCGGAAACCGACATCCTTACATTGTCTAATCTAAAATTGCGAATCTGTTTCCCATCATACCGACTTAACCCATTACTGGAACCAAACCACATAAAACGATTCCGATCCTGAAAAATACAAGTAATAATGTTATCGACCAAACCATTACTCATATTTAATTGATGCAGCTCGTCATAAGGCAAAACAGCATGAAGAGAAGCTGTAAAGACTAAAGAATTTATAATAACAATCAGGGAAAAGATAGTATATCGAAAGATTCGCTTCATTGTATATTGTATTAGTTTAAGTGTTACAAAAATAACCAATAATATAAAATACAAGAAACACAAATGATAAAAAAAGCAATTTTGAATGAAAAGATATACATGGATGAATAAAAGCATATGCTCCTGATTCCTTGAAATACCCTAAGTTTGTATCCTGAAAACCGAACGAAAAGTGTGTAGCACAATTATATATAATCATTTATACCTTTAAATCTATAATATTTAAAACGATTAATCACATGAGAGAAAAAGACAAAAGCCCTTAAGTCAAAATGAGACTAATCTGAATTTATCAAACTTCATTTTAGATAGAAAATCTAAAATAACCTTTTTTCAAACTAATAAAACCTTATAGAAAAACATGCGCAAATCTTTTAATCTAATCTGGATGGTTTTCGGTTTCCTGCTACTTATAGTAGGGTGCAATGAAGACAAGAAAAGCACAGCTTTCGATCCTAATCAACCAGTCAAGTTTACAGAATTTATGCCCGATTCCGGTGGCATACGAACCAAATTTGTTGTTAAAGGCTCCAATTTCGGAGAAGACAAGAGTCAAGTAAAAGTTTACTTCAAAGATGAGCTAGGTAATGAACGAGAGGCATTGGTTTTAGGCGTTAAACCCGATATTGTTTATGCCCAAGTCCCCAAGCAAGCCGGTGGAAACAGTCATATACGAATGGAAGTTGCCGGAAAAGAAGCCGAATTCAGCAATGCTGAAAAAACATTCAAATACATTGTAGCTTCTTCCGTATCTACAGTAGTAGGAAAAGCAAAAGAAGGTGGTAACAAAGATGGTACGCTTGGCGAAACGACGTTTGAGGGCCCGTGGTATGTAGCCGTAGACAATGATGACAATGTATTCACATTCGATTCTAATGGAAGAACTCGTTTATCATCCATTGAACAAAACAAGACCATCACTCTGCTTACCGGAATGGCAATAGGTCAACCAATATTCCTTGATAAGGAAAGGCAATACTTATTTGGCGCATGTGACAACTCCAATATGGGGTGCTTTCTATTCGATGCTAATATAAGTTGGGTAGCCGATAAAATGGGGCAACTTATAGCCAACGGAGCATTCATGCATAGTGTTGTTCTCGACCCTGTAGATTCTACTTTTGTGATATATCGCCAAAATACAGGGCAATTATGGACACAACCTTTTGATAAAAACAAAAGAACATTAAGTCCTAAAAAAGCAAGACAAATCGGTACACTCCATAATGGAGGCTCTAACGGTTTGTGTGCTTACAATCCAGTTGACAAGTACGTTTACTGTGTAATACATAGCAAAAGTTCAGTTTTCCGCTTTAAGCTCACACGCGATGCGGAAGGTTGGCCGGCTCTAGACGGAGACATTGAAGAATATATCCCCGGTGCAGGTGCAGGTTTTCGAGACGGAGACGTACAAGAAGCACTATTCAATGAACCGCGTGGAATTGCTATTGATAAAGAAGGCAACTTATATATAGCAGATGTGAATAACCACCGGATTCGCAAAGTTGACACCAAGTTAAATATCGTGACTACAATAGCAGGCGAAGCTAAAGGATATAAAGATGGAGATCCTTTGGAGGCTCAATTCAATCAACCTTGGGGAGTCTATTTGGACAAAAACGAATTTCTTTATATTGCAGACAGAGGCAATCACTGCATCAGAAAACTTGCTATTGAATAATTAAAAGGAATAGAAATGAAAACATTATATTTTAAATTAACCCTGTGTTTCTTTCTGCTATTGGCAGGAAACGCAACACAAGGGATATGGGCTCAACAAGAATTGATTCAGATTTCCGGAATCGTGCTAGACGAACATGGTGATCCGCTCCCGGGTGCAAACATATCTGTAAAAGGGAAAGAAAAAACCGGAACTATAACAGATATGGATGGTAACTTCAGTATGAAAGGGTTAGCTCCAAAGACAACGCTGATTGTTTCATTTATGGGATATAAGAGCAAAGAAATAGTGGTTGCTCAAACCGATAAAAAAATGCGTATATCTCTAACACCCGACTCAGAATCATTGGACGAAGTAGTTGTTGTAGGTATGGGAACACAACGTAAAGTCAGCGTGGTAGGTGCTGTCACCAGTGTCAATCCGGCTGCCATCAGTGCTCCGTCAACTTCCGTGGCCAATATGTTGGGGGGAGTAGTCCCCGGTATTATAGCTGTTGACCGAAGCGGCGAACCGGGACAGGACGTTTCCGAGTTCTGGATCCGCGGTATCAGCACATTTGGTGCCAACCAGTCGGCGCTGGTTTTGATAGATGGTATTGAAGGGAACCTCAACGACCTTGACCCGTCGGATATCGAGAGTTTCTCTATCTTGAAAGATGCTTCGGCAACAGCCGTTTATGGTGTACGTGGTGCCAATGGCGTTGTTTTGGTAACGACCCGTTCCGGTCAGGAAGGTCGTACCAAAGTAACCTGGAAGAGTAGTATGAGCGTCTCATATTCTCCTCGCATGCCCGAATATCTGGGAGCATACGATTATGCCAGTTTAGCGAATGAAGCCCGTGTAGTAAGCAATATGGACCCTCTTTACAGCCCGACAGAACTGGAAATCATTAAAGCAGGACTGGACAATGACTTATATCCAAACGTTAACTGGCAAAAAGAAATACTGAAAGATGCAACTATCAATCACCAGCATTATCTAAATGTATCCGGTGGTGGAAAAGTTGCCAGATATTTTGTCAGTGTCGGAGGTACATTCAAAGATGCTATCTTCAAGCAAGACAAAGTGAACAAATATAACACAAATGTCAAATGGGCCAAATATAACTTCCGCGCAAAGGTAGACATGAACCTGACTCCATCAACAGTCATGGGGTTGGCAATGGACGGAGCTATTGTAGAAGACAGAGCACCAGGATTCGGAACTAACAATGACGCACTCTGGGCTGCTCAAGCCTATCTAACCCCGCTTACAGTACCTCTACGTTATTCCAATGGAATGCTTCCCGCTTATGGAAAAAACGGAGAGCAAATCTCTCCGTATATATTGTTGAACCATACCGGATTCAAAAAAGGAAACCGGACCACCATGAATATCAACTTTACCTTACGCCAGAACTTTGGCAAATGGATTAAAGGACTAAACGCCAGAGCTATGTTTTCGTATCACAACAACAATACGCACGACGTAGTTCGTCAAAAAATGCCAGATCTGTACAAAGCTTTTGGCCGTTACAACGACGGTTCATTAATGACACAACGTACGGTATCGGCCAGCAACATTCAATTCGGAAAGAAGGCAGCCAGTGACCGGAGATATTACTTCGAATCACAAATTACCTATGAAAGGCTTTTCAATCAGGAACACCGCGTAACCGGTTTGATACATTATTATATGCAAAGCACCGAAACCACCGAAGCTAATGACGAAATTGCATCTATTCCCAAACGCTATCAGGCATTATCAGCCAGAGCCACTTACTCTTATAGAGATGCTTATCTGGTAGAAGGTAATGTGGGATACACCGGTTCCGAAAACTTTGAACCGGGTAAACAATTCGGTTTGTTCCCATCAATAGCCTTAGGCTGGATCCCGACTCAATACGAATTTATGCAAAATCACGCTGGATGGCTCAATTTTCTGAAGATCAGAGCTTCTTATGGTGAAGTTGGTAACGATCAGATCGGTGGTGGACGCCGGTTCCCATATCTGACTTTAATTAATTTTGGAGGTGGTAGCCGTTGGGGTACCAATGGACTGACGGAAAAACAAATCGGAGCCAACAACCTGCATTGGGAGGTAGCCAAGAAATATAATCTGGGTATTGATTTCCAATTCCTCAATGATAAAATAGGCGGAACGGTAGATATCTTCAAGGACACCCGCGATAACATCTTCCAGGAAAGAAAGATGATGCCTTCGGAAGTAGGCGTCGTGACCAACCCATACACAAACGTAGGACGTATGCGCAGTAGCGGTATAGATGGCAACATCTACCTGAACCAGAAAATAGACGAACATAACTCCTTCACGGTACGCGCCAATATGACATACGCTGTCAGCAAAGTCGTACACTGGGATCAGGATGCAGTGCGCTATCCATATCAATCATATAGTGATGTAAACTATGGTGTTATGCGTGGTTTGGTTGCATTAGGCTTATTTCAAAGTAAGGATGAAATCAACCGAAGCCCGAAACAGACATACGGCGAAGTACGCCCCGGAGATATCCGGTATAAAGACGTGAATGCTGACGGAAAGATTGACGATGATGATATTGTCCCCATTGCACATTCCAATGTACCGCAAATTCAGTATGGTTTTGCACTGGAATACAGATATAAGAGATGGACTATCAGTGCTTTATTCACTGGAGCAGCCAAAGTTAACTTCTTATATGGAGGTTCCGGATTCTATCCCTTCTCAGGTGGAGAAGTCGGCAACGTTCTGTCTATTGTAAACGACCCGAAGAATCGTTGGACACCCGCATGGTATTCGGGAGACCCCTCTACGGAAAATCCGAATGCACGTTTCCCGCGTCTGACTTACGGAACAAACCAAAACAATAACCGTGCTTCCACTTTCTGGTTGGCGGATGGTTCTTACCTGCGTTGGAAGTCATTAGATATCTCCTACCGCATCGGAGCCAACAAGGTATTAAGAACCGTTGGTATCAGTGATATGAATCTGCAATTTGTCGGACAAAATCTGGCAGTATGGGATTCAGTCAAACTATGGGATCCGGGACAGGCATCTAAAAACGGCGCCGTGTATCCACTACAGCGTACTTTCTCTATACAGTTAACAGCTACGTTCTAATTGAAAAACATTATGAAAAAGATATTAAAGAAAAGCCTTCATATTCTATGCACGACACTGGGAATCCTCCCGTTCATGCTGACTTCATGCAACTATCTGGCAGTTGATGATTACTTTAACGACTTGACTCCGCTTGATTCCATCTTTGCCAGACAAGATTATCTGGAACGTTATGTATGGGGAACCGCGGCATTAATGCCCGCTCAAGGCAACTTGTTTTCCGGTTCCTACGGCCCTTATGAGACCGCTGTGGATGAAGTTCTTCTGTCATGGCAGAAAGCCGAATATGCCGGTACATACCTGTACGCAGACAAAATTACGCAGAACGATTCATATTACAACATGTGGGTACAATACTACAAAGGTATCCGCAAGTGTAACACCATCTTTACCCGCATCGACGAATGTAAAGACCTGAAAGGGCTGGACCGACGCGAAATTATGGGACTGACTCATTTCATGCGAGCTTCTTTCTACTTCTATCTGTTAGAACTCTACGGACCGACGGTCATACTTCCCGAAGTACCGCTATCGGTAGATGAAAGCATTGAAAACTTGTCATTCGAACGTAACACGTACGATGAATGTGTGGAATATATCTGTAAAGACCTCGAAGAAGCTTACAACCTATTGGACCCGACTCGTCCGAGCACTCAGTTCGAACGTCCTACCAAATATGCGGCAGCCGCCCTCATGTCACGTGTTCGGCTTTACCAAGCTTCCAAATGGTATAATGGTAATCAATATTATGCCGACTGGACAACTTCTGACGGACGAAACATGATAGCTCAGCAATATGACCCGGTGAAATGGGCGAAATCAGCTGCTGCCTCCAAGAGAATTATCGATAGCGGTATTTATTCATTATACACTGTACCCAGCGATGAAAACACGTATGCATCCTCTCACGCGTCACAAGCGGAATTTCCGTTAGGAGTAGGAGGAATCGATCCTTACCATTCGTATATAGACATGTTCAATGGAGAAGCACTGGCAGTGAAAAACCCTGAACTTATTTACTCTACTCCCTTGAACAACAACATCATTTCAATCGCCTTCCCTTTGAAGCTGGGAGGTTGGAACGGCTTGGGAATTACTCAGAAACTCATTGACGCTTACTACATGAAAGATGGAGAAGATTATGTGCAACAGCCAGACTATTATGAAGCAGCGGGTACAGTACCTACTATCGCCACAGGATATGAGTTGAAACCCACTGTCGCCAAAATGTATCTGAACCGCGAACCACGTTTCTACGCATCCATCGGATTCTGCGAATGCTTCTGGCCCGCAACTTCAGTAACAGGAAACGAAGCTCCCAATGTGACTAACTTCACAGCAGGATATTACTCAAATGGCAACTGTGCAAAACAAGCAGCCAATCCCGAAGATTACAATCTGACAGGATATACGCTAAAGAAATACATCCACCCGGAGGATAACTGTACCAGCCATACAGGAGCCAGAATAAAACCGAAAACATTCCCTGTCTTCAGATATGCAGAAATACTGTTGAACTATGTAGAAGCATTGAATGAACTGAAAGGAGAACCGGAATACACAGAAGCAGCAGATAACACCACTTATCATATTTTGTATAATCCGGAAGAAATCATGTACTACTTCAATATGATTCGTTATCGTGCTGGATTGCCGGGAATCACCCTTGCCGATGCCAGCGATCAGGTAAAGATGCGTCAGTTAATTATCCGCGAACGTATGATCGAATTTGCCTGCGAAGGAAGAAGATATCATGACCTGCGTCGTTGGGGACTTGCAGAAGAAGAAGAAAACAAACCGGTACAAGGAATGGACGTTACGAAGAAGACAACTGAAAGAGACCAATTCTATACCGTTGTCAATGTAGTACATAAATATGCACTGCGCAGTTTTGACAGAAAGATGTACTTCTATCCTATTCCAAGGGCTGTATTAGATAAAAATATTAAACTGAAACAAAATCCAGGATGGGACGGATTCGGAGATTGGTAACTTTCCCCTTTCCATCATATAACTGATTATTAATCATATAAAATTGAATATATAATGAGATCAATATACAAACTAGTGATCTGTTCTTTATTAACGTTCTCCATCACTTCTTGTGAAAAAGACCTGCTTGACAAAGAACAATATCAGAAAGAAATCTACCTGATCGGTGCTTACAATCGTGTGTGGACCACAGAAGTAAGCTACAGTAACGAAGAAGTGAAAACTTATTTCACGGTCAGCAGTTCCGGTACATTAGCATTAGATCGAGATGTGAACGTAAAAATGAAGATTAACGAAGAACTGGTAGATATTTACAATAAAAAGTACTGGACCGTTCTGAATGAAGACAAATATTATAAATCATTGGATCCTGATTTATATTCTATTCCTTCTTTGGAGAATACGGTAATCAAGCACGCTGAAGGTATTTCCGCCGAAGTTCCTGTATTGATAAAGACAGCAAGCCTGAAGATTGACCAGTCATACGTCATCCCTGTCGAAATAGAAAGTACAACAGTATACCCAATAAGTGCATCCGGACGTAAAATGCTGGTTCTATTAAAATTAAAGAATGACTATTCGGGCAGTTATCAGATGAGTGGCCATACTACCTTAGAAGGAGAAACTCCGAAGACGATTCAAAAGCCTAAAACAGTCAAACCTACCGGTGTCAACACTGTCAGACTATTCTATGCTATGAACAATGAGAGTGACCAAAAGGCCGATATCCAAACGAACACAATAGAACTGACCATCTTGGACCAGATAGTGGAAGGCACTAATGATGTGAAGAAAGTTTCTATCAAAGCATGGGATGCTGAAAACGGACCGGTAATCATTGACTCAGAAGAAAGTACCTACAACACAAGCACCAAAAAGTTCAGTCTCAAATATACGATCGGTAACACGTTATATGAAGAGCAACTGACCAAAGAAAAAGAAGTTTTATAATACACGACAAATGAGGAGAAGAGGAGATTTCACGGCATTGCAAAAATGCCGCTGAAATCTCCTCTTCGTTTTTTTTAACGGAGGACTTGTTTTTACATGATTCCTTGTTTTCCTTCTGCTAAATTCGTAATTTTACCGCCGATTCACGCAATAGGGGTGCCCTAACATGACAGGCTGAGAACATACCCATAGAATCTGATCCGGGTAATGCCGGCGTAGAGAACGAATAAATAAGCAAATATGGAAATGAATTATCTGGAGATATTCGGTACGTTTATCGGCATTATCTACCTGTGGCTGGAGTATCGCGCCAGTATCTATCTGTGGCTGGCGGGCATCATCATGCCGGCCATTTATATCTTTGTTTATTACGACGCGGGGCTGTATGCCGACTTCGGCATCAACATCTACTATCTGATAGCTGCCATCTACGGATGGTTCTTCTGGATGTGGGGACACGGGGAAAAGAAAAGTCTCCCCATTATACATACCCCGTGGAAATGCTATCTGCCACTATTCCTTGTGTTTATCGTGTCTTTCATCGGCATCGCCTGGATACTTATCGAATACACAGACAGTAACGTTCCGTGGCTGGACAGTTTCACAACGGCGTTGAGCATTGTCGGAATGTGGATGCTGGCACGCAAATACATCGAACAATGGTTTGCCTGGATTCTTGTCGACATCGTCTGTTGCGGACTTTATATCTATAAAGATCTCTATTTCACCTCCGCATTGTACGGACTTTACTCCATTATAGCTATCTTTGGCTACTTCAAATGGAAAAAATTAATGAGCATACAATGATAAACGAACACTATATCCCCGAAGCCGTCATACTTGCCAACGGCGAATATCCTACGCACGAACTTCCTCTGCGTCTTTTGGCAGAAGCCCAATTCGTTGTTTGTTGCGACGGGGCCGCCAATGAATATATTTCCCGCGGACATACTCCCGACGTGATCATAGGCGATGGAGACTCGCTCCTGCCGGAATATAAAAAGCGTTTTTCCTCTATTATCCTTCAAATTTCGGATCAGGAGACGAATGATCAGACCAAAGCTGTCCATTATCTGCAAAGTAAAGGGATACGGAAAATCGCCATCGTAGGTGCTACCGGCAAGCGGGAAGACCATACATTAGGAAACATCAGTCTGCTCATGGAGTATATGAAAAGTGGTATGGAAGTACGGACAGTCACTGATTACGGGACGTTTATTCCAGTGAGTGATACGCAAAGTTTTGCTTCATATCCCGGTCAGCAGGTCTCTATCATCAACTTTGGAGCTAAAGGATTAAAAGCAGAGGGATTATTTTATCCGCTAAGCGACTTCACCAACTGGTGGCAGGGAACGCTTAATGAAGCAATAGCAGATGAGTTTACCATTCATTGTACAGGAGAATATTTAGTATTCCTTGCTTATTAAATCCCTGTTCCGGAAAAATATTCTTTCATCTGCCTTACTACTGATAGTTTCCTACTGTGGAACTATTATTTTTTTGCCTAATGAAACTTTAGTTTCACGGCCTTGGAACTAAAGTTTCCAGCGCTTGAAACTTTAGTTTCTGCAGTTTGGAACTAAAGTTTCTTCAGCTTGAAACTATTGGTTTCAAGGCTTTGGAACTATAGTTTCATTGCATGGAAACTAACTAAGCTAAGGTATTCCTGACTTATCATTCCAAGAGGTCAGTATATTATTGTAGCAGGATATAATAACACAGCGTGACGGCATTGTGACAGCATATTTTGCTATCACAATGCCGTCACGCTGTGCTGTCACCTCTTTATTAGTTTATAATCAGTGCGTTATCTATCATTTGGTGACAGATGACAGCAATTTTGGATATTTTAATTCTCTAGTAGAGCGGCTCAAAGCAATTTATTCCTTTTTATGTATGTTATGAGCTAAATGATAGTCGGTTCTATCTTCAATTCTCCTCCTTCGGGAAGGAGGAGTACCCGTAGGGGGAGGTGGTAGGTGAATACATAATCCTGTCATTTACAAAGAAATATGTATAAACAT
>CXPS01000168.1_pt1 | contig 27733 bp, 19 predicted proteins | sample 591801 | NCBI WGS metagenome assembly CXPS01 (sample SAMEA3491275, study PRJEB9169) | human gut metagenome | biome: ENVO:mammalia-associated habitat; material: ENVO:feces | place: Bangladesh | collected 2010-04-07 | reverse complement strand
AAAGATATTGTATTTTTCGATTTTATTAATAACTTTACACCGTCTTAGAATAGTACATGCACTTAATAACCTTTGAATAGCCTATGGAAACAGTAGAAAATATACTTTGGGGTATAAAAATACCAAGTCCTATTACGACTTAGCCCCAATTAATCAATATGATTACAACCTTAAATTAACATTTATGAAAACTCTTAGCAACAGCCCTCCGCCTTTCAAAATCGGAGAATTTGATCTCATTCTTTACTTTTATTTCAGCACAGATCAGAATAGGTATAATATGTATTCTGAGTTCATTATCAACTTCAATACCCCCAATTTAAGAAGATGAATAATAGCAGTCAAACACACCCATATATTTTCAAACTTACTCATACATACAAAAACAAACGTATACCCCTTGTATGCATACCCTAGTTCTACCCACATAGTAGACACACAAGAGTAGGTTTCCCTATCACTTTTTTTTAACCAATCTAATTATTAACCTTTTATCACAGAAAAACAATGCGAAAAAGAAGAGTTTATTGGACGCTGTTCATTACAGCTTTCGCGTGGTTAGCTTCCTGTTCAGATGACGACATCAATGGAAGCAGCGGGTTCAACCCAAACCAGCCTATTGAGATTACAGAATTTTATCCTGATTCCGGAGGTATAGCCACTCCGATGATCATCGAAGGCCGCAACTTCGGTACAGACACCACTGGCATGAAAGTCTATTTTGAAGATGTAGACGGGATCAGACATCCTGCCGGATTAGTCAGCAGTAACGGTAGCAGAATCTATGCATTTGTTCCCAAAGGACTCACCTTCAAAAGAGAGATGAATATTCTTGTAGAAAGAAGAACGCCCGACGGTCAAGAATACATAGGCAAAGCACCAGACCAATTCCTATACAAGACACAAACCAGTGTTAGTACGGTAGCAGGACTTGCATCACCGGACAATAATATAAACACCGTTGGTGGTGACCTTGCCACATGTACTTTCTCCTCTCCTTTCTATCTCTGTATAGACGGTGAAGACAATATATTTGTGGTAGACCGTAAAGGAGACAGTGGAAAAGACAAACAACCAAACACAACCTGCCGTAATGAAAAAGGTGAAGGCGTAAACGGAAACATTTCAATGATTTCCATCGCCAGCAATTCTTCCATTGTATTAAAATATGGAACTGCATATATTAATGCACCGGCTTATTCTGATGAAAAAGATGCTGAAGCTGTTTACATTCCGGATGATGCCGGCATGAAATATTATGATATGCAAAAACTTCTAAATTATGTTCCCCGATATAGAACAGTCTTGAAATCAGAAGAACTCAGCACCGTAGACGAAAACAACTGGAAGCATTGCTTTGTAATCAACAAGCTGGATCATATGATCTATACGGTCATGTGGAAAGGGCAATTGGTTCGAATCAATCCTAAAAACCGTACAGCAGAAATTTTGCTAAAGAAAATATCTAATGTAGCAACAGGCGACGGCGGCAAAGCAGGAAGTGACTCCTATATCGCATTCAGCCCTATTAAAGGAGAAGAAAACGTACTCTATGTATCTCTTGCAGATTTTCACCAGATTTGGAGAGTGGACGTATCCAAGATCACTCCGGAAGATAAAGACACTTATAACGGAGAATCATACGCAGGAAAAGCAATCTACGAAGGAGTTATGAACGGGAAGGGCTGGGAAGACGGCTTGCTGAAGAACGCCAAATTCAGACACCCGCGCCAGATTTGTTTCACCGACGACGGAAAAATGTACATTGCTGACAGTGGTAATTCCTGCATCCGCGTAATAGATACTACTATGCCGAAAGAAAGAGCAGCCGTAACCACACCTATCGGTCTGCCGGGAGCGGAAGGTTATAAGGATGGAGGTCCGGAAATTGCCAAATTCCACTTCCCTTGCGGAGTAGCAGTCAACAGTGATGGAACTATTGTATATGTAGCCGACACACAGAACAAAGTGATTCGTAAATTATCCATTGAATAACCTTATACAAAATACAATATGAGAAATAATTTTCTACTGATTGTACTGATCATGGCGCTTATACCGCTGACGAGTTACAGTCAAGACAATAAGAAAAAACAGTTTACTGTAGCGGGGGTCGTAATAGACAAAACCGGTGAACCGCTACCGGGTACTACCATTTATGTTAAGAATGCACCGGGAGTGGGAACCTCAGCAGATATGGATGGTAAATTCAGTATCAAAGTAGATGCCAACCAAATATTAGTCATTCAGGCTATTGGAATGAAATCTATCGAGAAACTGGTGACTAAAGATGAAATGACACTCAAAGTTACATTGGAAGAAGATGACACCAAGCTTGACGAAGTAGTGGTCACAGGTATGACTTCACAAAAAAAGATATCAGTAGTAGGTGCAATCAGTACCATTGATGTAGCCCAGCTCAGTACTCCCGGTACTTCCCTCAACAACATGATCGGCGGACGGTTGGCTGGTGTCATCACCATGCAGAGTTCGGGCGAACCGGGAAAAAACATCTCCAACTTCTGGATTCGTGGTATCAGTACTTTCGGAGCCAGCTCCGGTGCATTAGTGCTGATTGACGGTATCGAAGGCCGCCTTGAAGACATTGATCCTGATGATGTAAAATCGTTCAGTATCCTGAAAGACGCCTCCGCCACCGCAGTGTATGGTACCCGAGGTGCCAATGGCGTGGTCTTGGTTACCACTAAACGTGGAGAAACAGGCAAACTTACCATCACAGGACGAGCAACATTAAAAGTATCGCACATCAAACGTCTGCCCGAATACCTGGGAGCTTATGACTACGCTCTCCTTGCCAATGAGGCACGTGCCATGTCGGGTGAAGACGACCTTTACTCCCGTCTGGAACTGGATCTGATAAAATACAATTTGGATAAAGACCTCTACCCGGATGTTAACTGGATAGATGAAATAATGAAACGCACATCTATCCAACAGAACTATTACATCAATGCACAAGGAGGAGGCGACATAGCCAGATATTATCTTTCATTAGGGTATCAGGATGAAGGAGCGGCCTACCGGCAGGAAGACAACCTGTTCAAAAAGCCTTTGTCATATAAAAAAATAACATATCGTGCCAATATTGACATGAATCTGACCAAAACAACCAAAGTTTATTTTGGTCTGGACGGATATATTTCCAACTATACCAGCCCGGGTGGACAAAACACGAATACGGTATGGTCAGCAGTCCGTCAGCTAACTCCACTGATGTTTCCTAAAACCTATTCAGACGGTACCTTCCCTTCTTATGGAAAACATGACCTTGCTTCTCCGTATGTCATGCTAAATAACACCGGATACACGCAAGATGAAACTCAGCGTAATATGCTTACACTCAAACTTGAACAGAAATTCGGAGGATTCCTGAAAGGAATGACAGCGTCGGTACAAGCGATGAGCGAAAATATCAATTATTTCAATGAAGGACGTTACATATGGCCTGACCTCTACCGCGCTACAGGAAGAAGTTCACAAGGGGTACTCATCAAAACATTACGTACTGCCAAAGAGAACATGAAATATACACAAAATAACAACAGATACAGAAAATACTACATGGAAGCCAAAGCCAACTGGGACCGTACATTTGGTTTGCACTCACTAGGAGCATTGGCTTTATATTACATGGAAGATGTTCATAACACCCAATGGAAGTATGACGCGATGGGTATCAATGCCATTCCTCAACGGCGTCAAAACTTATCAGGACGTGTTTCCTATGGCTATAACAATTGCTATTTCATTGATGCAAACTTCGGTTACACAGGTTCTGCACAATTCGAAAAAGGAAAAAGATTCGGCTTCTTCCCTTCCATTGCTGTAGGCTGGGTACCGACATCCTATAACTGGGTCAATGAGGCCATTCCCTGGTTAAGCTTCCTCAAGTTCCGCGGCTCCTACGGTCAGGTAGGTAATGACCAGATCAGTGGTGACCGGTTCCCTTATTTGACATTAATCAATGACAATGCCGCCTCTTACTGGGGATATCGTGAACGGGGTATTACAGAAACTGTGAAAGGAGCCGACAACCTTCAATGGGAAGTAGCAAAGAAACTCAACTTTGGTATCGATGCCAAGTTCTTCCACGACAAGCTCTCTGTCACTGTTGACTTTTTCCGCGATACACGTGATCACATCTTCCAGGATCGTGTGACGCTGCCTAAGTTTGTAGGTATGGTTACCGTCCCGAAATCAAATGTAGGAAAAATGCATAGCTATGGTTCTGACGGAAACTTCGAATTCTTCCACCAGATCAATAAAGACATGAGCTTCACTGTACGCGGCAATTACACTTTCTCTCAGAATATTATTGATTACTATGAAGAAAACAAGTTACCTTATGATTATCTGAGTGTAACCGGAAAACCCTTTAACATCCTTCGCGGATATATTGCAGAAGGTCTCTTCTCCAGTAAAGAAGAAATCAACACAAGTGCCGACCAAAGCGGATTCGGCCGCATTCGTCCGGGAGATATCAAATATCGTGACGTAAATGGAGACGGTATTATCAATGACAATGACAAAGTACCTTTGTCTTATTCCAACCAACTCCCCCGGGTAATGTATGGGTTCGGAGCCGATTTTCATTGGAAAGACTTAACCCTCAGCTTCCTTTTCAAAGGTTCGGCAAAAGTAGACTACTACCGTTCGGGACTCGGTAATGACGCAGGATGGATTCCCTTCTATAACGGAGAACTCGGCAACGTTATCAAGCTGGCCAACAATCCCAAGAACAGATGGACGCCCGCATGGTATTCAGGCACCACCGCTACGGAAAATCCCCATGCAGAATTCCCACGTCTCTCCTACGGAGGTAATACGAACAACTCCCAGCTTTCCTCTTTCTGGAAACGGAACGGTTCTTTCCTGCGCTTTCAGGAACTCAGTCTGAAGTACAACCTGAAGACTCCATGGATAAAAAAGACAGGACTATCTTCTGTCGATCTGGAGTTTGTTGCCAACAACCTTTTTACTATCGACAAAGTGAAGTATTTTGATCCGGAACAGGCATCTGCAAACGGGGCCGCTTATCCGATACCGGCAACTTACACGTTCCAGGTTTATCTTAAATTCTAAAAATAATATAGAACACTCATGAAAAAGTTATTCAAAATAATATTGGGAGCAACAGTAGGAAGTACACTACTACTCAGTTCCTGCAATTTTCTGGATGTAGACCCATACTTCGAAGCTACTTTCAAAGAAGACTCCATCTTTCACAGCAAGAAAAATGCTGAAGGTTATCTCTGGAACACTCCGAAAGGTTTTCCCGACGCAGGGGCTATCTGGGGAAATTCCTGGAATCCGGGGGAATCTGCTTCGGACGAAATAACACTTAAATATCAGACAAATGAATTTTGGGGACTACAATTTTCCGTAGGTACCATCAACAGCAGAAATCTGCCTATCCAAAACCAATGGTACGACATGTATGTCATTGTAGCAAGATGTAACAAAATGCTTAAAGAAGTCTACAATGTACCTGATATGAACGAAATGGACAGAAGACGTTATATCGGATATGTTCACTTTATGCGTGGGTACGCTTATTATCATCTTTTGATGAACTGGGGACCGTTGATTATCGTGGGCGATGAAGAACTGAGCACCTCCGAACCTGCCGAATATTATAATCGCGAACGGGCTACCTATGATGAGTCTGTAGATTATATATGCGATGAATTCCGACTGGCAACTCAAGGCATCTATTCGGCGGATGAGCAAAGCGTCAACTATTATCAACGTCCGACCAAAGGAGCAGCCATGGCACTCATCGCCCGTTTGCGCCTCTTCCAGGCTTCACCGCTTTTCAATGGCGGAGCTGCAGCCCGTAAATGTTTCGGGACCTGGAAACGTAAAAGCGACGGAGCCTACTATGTCAATCAAGAGTATGACCCGAGACGCTGGGCCGTTGCAGCAGCTGCCGCCAAACAGCTGACCAAAATGGGATACGAGCTACATACAGTGGAAGCAGATGCCCAGAACCCATATCCTCTGGCCTCCAATGTCCCTACTGCTAACTTCCCTGACGGAGCAGGCAATATCGATCCTTATCACTCTTACTCCGACATGTTCACAGGAGAAGGTATCATACAGACTAATAAAGAATTCATCTGGGCGATGGAATCCAGTAACGTCACTAACTATACCCATCACTCATTCCCTGTCAAGTTTGGCGGATGGGGTTCAATGTCTGTGCCGCAGAGGGTAATTGATTGCTATCTGATGGCAGATGGGCGGACTATTCATAATTCATCGGCAGAATATCCATATGAACCGGACTTCAGCAGACTCACCGGCGAATCCAAAAAACTGGGGACATACCTACTGAGGGAAAACGTACCTATGATGTACGCCAATCGTTCGGCACGCTTCTATGCCTCGATAGGTTTTCCGGGTCGCTACTGGCCGATGAGTTCAGCTTCTACCGACGCCTCCTACGTCAATCAGCAATTCTGGTATTCTCACGATGATACCAATGCCGGAATTGCCGGTGCCGGAAATAACGTAAACGACTACAGTGTCAGCGGTTATGTTCCCGTCAAATACATTCATCCGGACGACTCATGGGCTAACGGCAAAGGGAGTGTAAAAGGCGCATTCGTCACCAGCCCTAAACCGTTCCCTATCATTCGTTATGGTGAAGTGCTACTGGAATATGTAGAAGCATTGAACCGTGTAGAAGGTACAGTGACCGTAGAAGTATCCGACAATACAGGTACACTTATTGAGGAAACCGTTAGCCGTGATCCGGCAGAAATGACTAAATATTTCAACATGATACGTTATCGCGTCGGCTTGCCGGGAGTAGATGCCAACGACATGGCAGAAGCAGACAATTTTGAAAAAATCATCCGCAATGAACGTCAGGTAGAGCTCTTTAACGAAGGATACCGATATTTCGATACGCGCAGGTGGGGAACCTATCTGGACGAAGATGCCAACAGCTCCAACTGGCGGGGACTGGATGTGACAAAAGACCGTACAAATGCCAACGGTAATGAAGGATTCTGGAATATTGTGACGATCAATACACAAAATGTGCGAGACCGCATTGCACTGCCTAAAATGGTATTCTTACCGATCCGCCATGATGAATTGCTGAAGGTTCCCAATGCCGACCAGAATTTCGGATGGGACAGATAATATCAAAACATGAATAACAGACTGAATATGAAAAAGAAATTTAATATAATGCTCTGCACCCTTATAGGTGTATTGAGTGCTTGCAATGAATACGATTTCGACCAGGAACAATACCGGAACGAAGTAGGCTTACTCAGTAATTCGAGTCTGATCTACGACCGGCAGGTGGCTAATGTAGGACAAGAAAAAGATACGATCTATCTGGTTGCCACGGTTAGCGGCTCACAAATAAGCCCTAACACACACCATGTAGCTCTTCTGGAATCGGATTCTTTGCTGAAAGCATACAACAAATCCAACTTTGATATAGAAAAAGAAAAATTTGCCAAACTGCTTCCCGATGAATGCTATGATTTTCCCAATAAGGAACTGGATATTCAGGCAGGCACTTCCAAAGTAATGTTTCCGATCTATCTGAAAAATCTGGAAAGGATTTCACCGGATTCTATTTATTTTCTGGATTACAAGATAGATCCGGAAAAAACACCTAATTATAATCCGGATAAAAGTCATGTATTATTGCGTATCTATAAAGAAAACTATTACGCAACGACAAAGACTTCTACCTACTACAATTATACAAGCAGTACGATTGTAATTCCTAACCCCAGTGGTAGTCCCGAAGTCCGTAGACCGACAAATGCCAATCAAGTATTCCCGATCGGTGCCAATTCGGTACGCATGATGGCAGGTGATGAAGATCTTGGCGATTATAAGACAGCAAGAAGCAGAATTGTATCTAAGAGTATCATTCTGGAAATTGGCGAGCAGCAACCGGAGAATCCTCAGGCCAGAGAACTTACCATCAGAGCGCATGACAGAGTTAATGATGTGGAAGTGGATCCGGTCGATGTAGTACAACTTACCCCAATCGATGATTACGACAACACATTCCTGTTAAACGCTATCCGTACTCCCGACGGACGTGCCACTTATTACAAAGAGTTCCGTCTGCATTATAAATATCGCCTGGAATCCACCGCCCCTTACCGGGAAGTGAAAGCCAAACTACGATATGAATTTAACCCAAGAGTAGATAACTTGTAATCAAATCAAATGAGTATGAAAAAAAATATATTAATCATCGGGCTCGCAAGCATATTCGGAATTGCTTCCGGACTTATCTCTTGTTCGCCCGATTACGAAACCGAGTTTAAAGTAGAAACGCTCGTAGTTCCTGATAAAAGTCAGGCACCTATCACTTTCCCACTTCTGGGAGGAGAACATGAAATTGAAGTGCAGACCAATGTACCACTCGACAGATGGAGTGCCCAGTCCAATGCAGAATGGTGCAAGGTAGTACAACACGAGGGCAAAGTAGTCGTATCTGCCAGTGCAAACAATATATACAAACAACGCCGGGCAGAAATCACTGTAGCCTATGGTCATCAAAGCTATTCCATCACTGTCTCGCAGTTTGGTAAAGAACCGGCCATCCTGATAGGTGACAAGCTACAACAGGAAGGATATGTAGAAATAATAGATGCAGAAAGAGAAACATTGACAATTCCTGTAGCGACCAACCTGAATCTGGATAATATCATTATACCAGACACTTGCAACTGGATACGTCTGGCAGAGCAACCTGCCACATTTGATGCAAAGACGCGTGCAGCGGAAGACGTAAACAAACAGGAACTGAAATTTACGCTGGATAAAAGCACCGAGACTGACGTACGTTATTGTACGATTATCCTCCAGTCTTCCCAGAATTACAGCTATACAGCTTCTTTCCTGATAAAGCAACAACCTAGAGGTTATATAGTCGAAATCGATGAAGACAAGAAGATCTATGAAGTGAAAGCAATGGGAGAAACAATCACTATTCCTTTCAAAGTAAATTCTCCTGCCGGTGAAGTGTCATATACCTATGAAGTCGAAGAATCCGCCCAATCCTGGATCACTCCAGTATCATTACCCGCTTCAAGAGCACTGCGTGATGTCTCCGAAAGCTTTATCATTAAAGCCAACACTGAAGTTGAATAAGGGCACTTACCTTCCCTATCCTCTGCCCACTCTAAAGCAGACTCTTCTTCTTCCTCCCATAGATCACTTCTCGTTAAAGCACTGTCTTGATCCAATCTCAAATCAACAGCCTCTTCAACAGCGCTTTCTAAATTGCTATCCATTTCATGGCTGCATGAATAAAACGCAAACAACATCGCAAAAGGGATACTCCATCCTAAAAACAGTTCCTGTCTCATAGCAATTATATTTAAAAGTTAAACAATTTATAAATATAGAGACAAATAAACATTTATACAAATTATAAGGAATGTTCGTAAACACAAAAAAGTTCCAAATTTACAAAGCAAAGGAATAAAGATAAAAAAATATGTTATAATCGCACTCTTATTTAAATTTTCTCCTTTATAAATTGGAAAATTTGAAAAATAGAATTTCGGATATGACAAAAGCAATATAAGTCACGGCTTATTGTGATTTATGGGCAAAACACTCATATTTGTAGAATAAAAACTTGTAAAGTAACATCTAATTGTGGTTTTCTATGATGGAAAAAATTATAGACCACTATAGAAAATACATAATTCTTTAAAGAATCTCTACAACCCACTTCTCTATATTGCGAGTTTTAGCACTGAAGTTCACTCCTATTTTGAATAGTTTCCGTTCATCCATTTCGAAGGGGAGCGCACAATGCTTCTCGTTGATCTGCTGTAAAGCCTCTTCGACAGTACCTCCCAACTTAAATTCTATGATATAGATAAATTTGTCCGTCTTCAGAACGAGATCAATGCGTTCGTCATTCGTGTGATACTCCACTTGGGTATAAAAGCCGAGCAATTTGAATACGATAAAAAGTACGTTTTCATAGTGCAGCTCCTGATCACAAATCACCTCGTAGGTAGTATCTGCAAAAAAACTTTGTAAACGACGGAAGAAAGAATCATAATCACCGGAGCGTATCTCACGGACAAATTTCTGAATCTCAAACGGAGATTCCACTTTATTCACGCTGGCATAATAAGGAAGCAAGAAGCGAATAAATCCCTCTTCCACTTCCCGGTTGGGAAAACCCAAACGATATATACCAAATTCCTCGTCATATCCCTTGATCGTAAGATATCCGCTTTGATGAATCACCGGAATGGGGTTAGTGGACTCGGAGTCAATGCTATTCAACACTTGCGCATCAGTCTCTTCGTGCGCCATTCGTTCCAGATCGTAATGATGCTTTTTCAGTAATTCCACCAAATAGGTAGACGTTCCGGTTTCAAACCAATAGCTACCGAATTCCTTATACTTAAAGGCATTGAGCAGACTGAACGGATTGTAGATACCAATAGAATTATGTGTAAAGTGATAGCCATCGTAACGCTCTCTCAACTCTGAACAAAGTTTATCATAGGTCACTCCCCGTATATCGGCAAAATCATGAAGTTCGGCTTCCAAATTATCATGAATCTCCTGTTCGCTAACACCACAAATGTCAATGTACTGATTCCGCATAGAAATATCATCCAAATTGTTCAGATCGCTGAATACACTGACCTTACCAAACTTCGTCACCCCTGTCAGTAGGGCGAACTTGATGCAACCGTCCATTGTCTTGAGCGCTCTATAGAAGGGTTTTAAGGTATCCCTGAATTTCTTTTGAAGTTCCTCATTACGATGGATTGCAGCATGGGCTTGTCGTATTCATCCACCAGGATGGCAACGCGTTGCCCGGCTTTCTCGTATGCACGCTGTATAATACCTGCAAAACGCAGGGAAAAGGAACGTTCAGACGGTTCGGCACCATATAGTTTTTCCCATGCTGTCAGAGACTTTTCAAGTATGTTGTCAAGGCTCTCCAAAGTATCATATTTCTCGATATTGAGGTCCAGATGCAAAATAGGATGTTTATTCCAATCCTTTTCCAACTTTTCCATAGCCAATCCCACAAATAGTTCCTTTTTGCCTTGAAAGTATGCTTCCAGAGTGGATATGAGAAGACTCTTTCCGAAGCGACGAGGACGGCTTCAGAAGTAATAACTACCCGTCTTTACCATTTGATAAATCAATGCTGTTTTATCAATATAGAAATAATCGCCATTCCGAATCTTTTCAAAATTCTGTATGCCAATGGGATAAATCTTATTGCTCATATTCTTCTGTTTTTATACACCAACACACAAAAATACAAATTTCCCTCTTATCTCCAACACTATTATTTGAGAAACTTCTTGTTTTAAAATGAATAACAAGAACATGATTTTATACTATCAAATAAGTGTACAGGATACTAAATAGATATTACTAAAACAGGGGTTTTGGAAATGATCTTATTTCCCCATTCAAACGCGGATAACTTTCCCAAATATTCTGATCTTGATCAGAACTATCCAGATAACGTGCATCTTTAGTCTTTTTAAGTGCATCATTCAACTTATTCCGAAGATAATCCAGTTCTTTCATGTATTCACTATCGCCAACTAAATTATTAAGACAACCTGGGTCTGAACTTATATTATACAGTTCTTCATATGGGCGTTTTGCTACCGCCTTCAGAAAATAGGGGTATATCTCAAGAGTATCTTTTTCATCAACAATAAAGCCCCAAGCCGGACCTTGGTCTATATCAAAATAAGCACTATACATTGGCGTTAAGTTTCCCTCCTTATTTATATAGCAAGGATCACCAGCAGGATATCTTTCGGGACAAAAGTTCCTTATATACAGAAACTTTCTAGTTCTCAACACACGCATAGGATATCCTAAATTATTATATCGTGCAGAACTATGACGTTCTCTTCCTGCAAATATTGTCGTTCGCCCAGTACTATTCTTTTGTTTTTTCAGATACGGGAGTATACTATTTCCTGCCAGCTTTTCTTTATGTCGTATACCGACAGCATCAAGTATAGTTGGGAATAAATCTACACTGCTAACAAGTTCGTCACTAACTCCTCCATATTTAATTCCATCTGCCCAACATATCGCTAATGGAACATGAATACCATATTCGAAACAGGTTGCTTTAGCCAAAGGGAAAGGCATACCATTGTCAGCCATAACTATTATTAAAGTGTTCTCAAATTCACCTTCTTCTTTCAATATATCAATAATCTGAGACAACTGACTATCATACCATTCTATTTCAGTGCCATAATCCAATAAGTCCTTTCTTATAGTCGGTTTATCAGGGAGGAATGGAGGCACCTCTACGTCAACCAGCCTTTTATCAGCCTTCTCCCAACTATCTTTCTCATAGGGGCGATGTGGTTCATTCGCACCTACCCAAAAATAAAAAGGTTGCTTTCCCTCTCTGTCATGAAGGAAATCTTTAAAATTTTGAGAGTAATTAATATTGGATATCCCTTTATATGGAGGACGAATACGTCTTTTATTATATTCAGGACCAGCCGGGTTACGCCTACGACCTGATATTTTCCAGTTACCAGGTCCCCATCCTTTTCCGGTGTATCCAATATAGTAGCCTGCCTCTTCTAATAAATCAGGAAAGCACTCATAATCAATTGGAAAAGAAGAAGCATGTGTACCCGCCTCTTCTATCTGCCAAGGATAGAGCCCAGTAAGTATAGAAGCGCGGGAAGGGCTACTTCCTGGAGAGGTAACAAAAGCATTATTGAACAGCCATCCATTTTGAGCAACCAAATCGAATCCTGGCGTTTTTACTAAAGAAGATCCATACGCTGATGCATGTGGATAAGATTGATCATCAGAAATAACGAACAAAATATTCGGCTTACTAGTTACAGCAGCACTGACCTGTGGAATTAGCAAGGAACTAACCAAAGTAGATAAGATATGCTTATTGCTCATACGTGTGAATGTCGAACTGCATATAGGCAATGCAAATAGTGTTTTTGGGAATTTTCGTTTCATGTTCTATAGTATTAATTAGCAAATAAGTTCTGTAGAAAAGCAATGCAAAGAAAGGGAAATTAGAAAAAAAATGAAGAAACTTATTGTTCAAAAAATGAAAGTATCTCTCCTTTTTATAACAGAAGTTGCTATTTTAGCAATAATCACATCAATTATCGTAATCTGCAATTTTATGTTAGACAACACATGCATATTAAACTATCAGAAGCTATATCATTCACTGCTGCATTCTTTCAAAAGGAGCAAATTCGATATACTTGATATCCAATAGGTGGGAAATTAATCCTTAAATAATTAACAAATAAGAAGGATTTTGCATAACCATAGTGACCCACTACATATTATGAATATTTTCTTTCCTTTATTGAACAGATTCTTTCTTTGTTAACTTTTAAAAGTCATACCTTTGCTATAATGAACCATTTTACATTCTAATATGAAAGCTAAGCAATCTTTATTAATGTTCCTGATAGTTGTTTTGGGAACAACATCTACATTAGGACAGCCAATAATTCCTCCATCATGTTTCAGCGATAGTCACGACATCACTTCGCTACAAGCTTGGGGGCCTTATTCAAAACGCTATGCCGGAATCTCCCATATCCCCGATATGCAAGCAGGAAAGCGCTTTGACTTTTCCGTAATGCCCGGCTATTACCGTAATCGTCAACTAGTTCCTCATGTTCTTTTTGAATCATCTTATTATCCATGGGACATCAATCCCTCTATGAACCGTATCACATACCGCTATGAAATGGAGTGGAAAGATCGTGTGTTTACTGACGTCACCTATTATATATTAGATAAGCAACGAACACTGGTAGGCATGCATTGCGTTAATAATACCACTGCCAACCAGAATTTGGTTCTTAATTTAATGGCATATATTGATTATGAAAGAGAGCAACCCAGATTTAAGATACCCGAAAACTCCAATATACAATGGTACAATGCAACCGACTATATATTAAATGAACCTGTACGCAAATCTCCACAGTATAATCTAGTATACGACGGATGGAAAAGAAATGAGATGCAGACTTCTCAATCACTCAGTGGTTATGTTCTAGGCAAAGAATTTGGGAAAGACAAAGGAGACAGAGTGATTTATGAAATAAATATCCTCCCAGGAAAAGAAAAAGGAAAAATAGGATTCAGATACAATACTCCCAAAGGAAAAACGAGCACTTTTCAAGTAAAAGGAATAACAGAAAGTCGTCTGGAATTACAAGGAACTGGGGAGTATTGCATTATTTCAATCCCTTATTCCTGTAAGAAACCTGGGAGATATAAAATGGAATTAAACTCAGAGGGAACTCACAGTACTGACTTAGATGGCTTCTTTGTTGGTAGCGAAGAAGACATAAACCAAATCAAGATACTTCCAAGGAAACTTTCTTTTATCCCCGAAATTAAAACGGGAAAAACAAAACAAGATTTTATCTTAAAATATCCGGAATGTGATAACTATTATGGGATAGCATGGAACTACCAAGAATCCCAGATTCGAGAAGTCTTGGATGACAATCTGGAATCTTTCTTCCGCAAAAAGACTCACGATCATGTATCATCGAGATTAATAGAAAATAGAGAATGGCATTATTCCAATGCATTTTTACGCCCGATTGTCCTAGCACCACATTCCGAACAAACTATATATGCCCTGGTCTGCACTGGAACTCCCCAACAAGTCAATGAACAGATTCAAGAATTTCACTCCGCACCGGAGGTTCTGACTTCGTTGATACAAGAAGATTCGGATGACTCCAAGAAGAGAATATTAGCAGATGGAAAAAAATACGAATTCGGACATCGCCTATTACAATCAGCATTATTATCTAACATTGTTTACCCTGTTCATACCCAAGGACAATATATCCGACACTTTACACCCGGAAAAAACTGGAATAGTCTTTATACATGGGATTCTGGCTTCATAGCCTTAGGGTTAATAGATGTGGATATTACTAAAGCTTTCGAATATATCAGGGCTTATACCACTCCTGTAGGAAGTGAATCTGCATTTATTCATCACGGAACTCCGCTACCTATACAAATGTATGCCTATTATGATTTATGGAATAATAGTCAGTCAAAAGAAGCATTACAATTTCTATACCCACGACTGAAGCAGTTCTTTGATTTTATGACAGGTAAGAATCCTTACTCCACAACCCGAATGAAAGGTTCTGGTCTGCTACGAACATGGGACTACTTCTACAATTCAGGAGGATGGGATGATTATCCACCTCAACATGCTTTACGCGACAAAGCTTCTGTTACTCCAGTAGTAACTTCAGCATATTATATCCGAGCTGCTAAAATTTTACGTTTAGCAGCAAAAGAACTAGGATTTAAGAAAGATGTAAAAGAGTATGAGCAAACCATCAAACAGCTGTCAAATGCATTACTAACCTATTCATGGGATGAGGAGACCGGTTATTTTGGATATGTAATGCATGATAACAACGGCACACCTAAAGGCCTCTATCGATATAAAGATGGCTCCAACTTTAATAAAGGCTTGGACGGAGTAAGTCCGCTCATTGCAAATATCTCCTCCAAAGAACAAACAGACAGAATGATAAGCCATGTATTTTCTCCTAATGAAATGTGGACCAATGTAGGTATCTCCACAGTAGATCAATCTGCCCCTTATTATCGTACAGCTGGTTATTGGAATGGAGCCGTTTGGTTTCCTCATCAATGGATGGTATGGAAAGCCTTGCTGGATCTTGGGGAAGGAGAAAAAGCCTATCAAGTAGCGACTACAGCATTAAACACATGGGGGACAGAATGTAAGGAGAGTTATTACACCTTCGAACACTTTATAATCTCCTCACAACGTGGAGCCGGATGGCATCAATTTTCCGGTCTATCATCTCCCATACTCAACTGGTTTGCTGCATATTACCGGATAGGGAAAGTTTCAACCGGCTTCGAGGTGTGGATTTCTAACAGCCAGTTCAACGATGATAATACGCAGTATCAAGCAGAAATAGCATTTGATGATTCAACAGTCCCTCATCAACGAACAATTCTTGTTTGTATGAATCCGGAAAAAGATTACCAGGTAACTTTCAATGGGAAAGTGGTGGAAAGCAGAGTATACCATCAAGGATTATTAGAAATCACATTACCTAGTACAAACAAATCGGGAAAACTTACAGTTACATCAATCTAACAGCGCGTAACCACACCAGACTGTATGATAAGTATATTAGTAGGCCAAGTACCCAGCTCCTTGTCATATTTCTATGGTAGGTTTCCAAGTACTCGCCTCCGAACCGGACGTACACGTCTCCGTATATCCAGTTCTCCATTAAAGAGTCAGCCTATACTGCCCGAATGAACCTTGAAGTGGCAACTTCAACATAAGGCTATGGTTTTCCCGCGTCTTGCAATCATTAGCTTGTCGGCATATCCTTTACCGCCTAAAGCCTTTAATTTGCGAACGTGGTGCATATCCAATTTGCCTGTTACGCCGCATATCTCACACTTCAGATTTCAACCTATCAATAAGGCTTGTTCTGTTGGCATGATAAACTACGGTAGAATTATCAATATTTTCTCCTATCTCAGGTTTTTCTTCTTGAGAAACTTTCGTTGTAAAATGTCTGTTGCTTCTCTCCTCCCTTACTGCCCTGATATTGTACAGTGAATAAACCATCTTGTTTATATTTGCGGGCAATCTTGGATACTTTGCTCTTGTATTTGCCGGCAAACGTTTTATACATACTATACTCCATGATATACTTGTAAGAGTTGAGTAAAGAACTGTTGTTTGCAATCGCATAATAGTTGTGGAATCCTCTAATCGTGTAGTTATACTTTTGAAGGATTTCCAAGTTATCATTACAGATAATTTTTCTATGCTCCCTCGGCTTCCAGTGTTCTTTCCCGTTGTGAGTTTTTACCTCCAACACTCCGAAATCAAGTGATTTCTTCTTAATGGTTTCCATAGAAATTCTCAATAGAACTTTCTTGTTATATACCCTTGACAATCTACCCGTATTATCTCGTTTGGCAAGATTGGAACGGTTTGCCAAGACCGCATATCCAAGGAATTTCGCCGCTTTTTGACTGTGGGTAATCAGAGTTTTTTCGTCAGAAAATTCGAGTTTCAATTCGGATTCAAGGAAGTTCTTAATATCCTCTTTAATTCTTTAACAATCTTCCTTACTACCAATTACACCAATCAGAAAATCATCGGCATATCTCACATATTTAAGCCTTTTGTATCCATTGTCCATTTCATCAAAACTGGGTATCTGCAATCTTGTTCTGTCAATAACATTGAGCTGTTCTACAGCTTTTTTGCGTTCACTCTTAGCCGTTACCGTTTTAAGTTTTTGCATAGCCACTTTCTTCTGAAAATCAAGACTTCTGTGCCCCTCGAAAGGTTTGCGAGTCGCTGTGACTCCCACATCAAATCTCTGGATGTATTCCCATCATGAACTCCTCAAGTCGGTCTAAATAGATGTTAACCAAAATAGGGCTAACTATTCCTCCTTGCGGAGTGCCACTGAAAGTATTGTGAAATGTCCAATCTTCAAGATAACCCGCTTTCAAGAATTTCCTTATCAATCGTAGAAGGCATTGGATCTGAAACCATGTGAGCAGTCTTGAAACTGCCCTTCATAAATGGCTTCGAGAATCATCCGTGTTACTTTCTGTACCAATTTGTCGTCAAAAGATGGCCCCCTAACAGTCGCATTTTCGCGTTTTTCTTTGAAATATACACCCGTCTTGCAGGTTTTGGCTGATATGTCTCCTTTCGGAGTAAGTCAATCAAATCAGCAATCCGAGTTAAACTCATACCGTCTATTGTTTTCCCATCAGAGCCTTCAGTCATATTACTTCCTTTGCATTAATGCGTTGGTAGGCAACATAATACATCTCCTCGTTAAACAAGATTCGATACAGTCGATTGAACTTGTAATTTACTTGCGGACTAGGCTTTGATAGACCGTTTAATACTTTCTCTGAATTTCTCATAATGTCTCGCACATTTTTTCTAAAATTGTATTAAACCTTTAACTGCTCCCTTTTGCCATTTACAAGACTTTCCCTTACTCAAATTACTACAGAAACTCCGTTGTGTCGGATATTCAGAGGCTAAACCTCATAGCCTTGCAGCATTCCGAGTCAGGTAATCCCCGTTTAGCTGTGTACTAACAACAGCATGATAGATTGTCGGATATGGTTTCCACCCTTTACCATTGCCAATGGTTGCGTTACGATAATTTCCAGCTTTTGCTACTGATCTTCTGTATCAGAAGTATCTTAATATGACGAGTTTAGCTATTCTCATGTCAAAGTCTCTGCAACGACCACTTAGGTTGCCATTCAATCAATCAGGATTTTATCCTCGTATCTATATCTTCCATCTCATCATTCGGTCACAAATTTAAGAACTATCTGACTTATGACTTCCCCAACATGCTACACTCCCTGCCGTCTTTCGTTGAACAGATAAGTCGGGTGATGATAGGTTTTGGGAAAGTTACCTAATGCCTTGCTATCGACATATTTACTACACATCCACTACGGGCGCACAAATCACTCACACGGCGTTTTCCTACAACTAACGAATAAAATATTTTAGTGCATTTTTTCATAAAATCGGTATTCTGACTTTTCTCATTCTAGTCTTCAAATTTTCATACCACATCAACCTTCTTGTCAAGATTAAAAGTTAGCGGTTCACAAAATACACCTTATGCATTCATTTTTTCAAGTAGAATTCCATTATAAAGACACCCTTATTTTGTCATTAGTATATTTGGGGAGCGACAGTCCCTTTTTTCCCAAAGCCATCCCACTTTTTCATACATCTAGTAACAGTCCATTTAAGTCTCTGTTTGATTTCGAAGCAAGATAATAAGAATGCTTGCCGATTATTCAGTCATTTTCTCGGGTTAACATCACATTCTTTACATGAGTCCCGTAGAGAACTGATTATAGCCGTGTTTCAGCAGTAGTATTGTTGCTCTAGAACAAATAGTTCTTTCTTGATTATGTTTTGCAGCACATAATTCCGACATGATTAATAGTCAGATATTGTTTTCACATTTGTTATTATCTATAAAAATTCTTCCATTATAATAAGAGATATCTTTGGCAGCAAAAGAGAACTATGATAGTCTATTAAGTCAAATAATAACAGTCATTCTCCTTGAACCATTAAAGCGGTAAAAGCCTTTGCTTCCGAAACATTGTCTCCAGTACCAATCAAGTAGTATTTACCGCACTGATTATGGTTGGATCTGCAAAACAGATTTCCTCACCTTAAGTTTTCCAGTAGAGTCTTTTTCAGATAACTGGAAACATTCCATTACTATTCAACCAATAAATATCATACGTTTATGCTTTACTCTTCTTTAATTATGATATCATTCTAGCAATGCTACTACACACCAAAGAAATGCTAACTGCCCATGATAATCACCAATACAACGCTTGCGATCATAGTAATACTGTTTGTCATTCTTTCGGTCCGTTCCAATGCAGATTTCAGTCACATCTCCATCCTCGTTTACATACGGCACCAAGGTGAGCCATGCCTTGCGGGCTAATGGTGCATATTCTTTGGCATTCAGCCAACCGTTTTTCACTCCCTTGATGAACGCAAAAGTAAACATCGCAGAACCGGAAGTTTCGGCCCAACAATCGGGTTGGTCAATCAATTGATTCCAAATCCCCCTGCTGTTTTGGAAATCTTTCAAACTGTTCATCATCGTCAGATATCCCTGCAAGATGCGCGGACGGTCCTTATGCTTCTTCGGCAGATATTGTAACAACTCGGCCATACCTGCAGCAATCCAACCGTTTCCGCGTCCCCAATAGAAAGGCACATCAGGAGCGTGATAGAACAAACCATTAGGCCGCTGCAATTCATTCAAGTATAATACCATCTCCTTAGCTGCTCTGTCTATATATTTCGAGTCTTTAGTAGCTTTATACGCCTCTATTTGTAAAATGGGAATCATGTACATATCATCAATCCACAATCGTGTCTGCCACGTATACCCTTTATCCGCCCACTCTTTTTGCTTGGGCTTGGCATCAGCCGGAACCTCCCACTGGCTGTCCGCATAAGACATACCAAGATCAAAATAGCATTTCTTCTTTGTCACTTTATACAGTTTCAAAGGTAAACTGCCAAACGTATTTAAATCAACATGGTTCTTAGGAGGCAAATACTGTTTCTCTTTTGTCAATAAACAGTCAAATTTATCCTGAACAAGCTTTGCCAATCTGTCTTTTTTCGTCATTACAGCATATTCAAAAGCTGCACTATGCGTGAATGTTTCATAATACCCTATCCACTTACCTACATAAAGTGCATGCTTACTATTCACGAACCTGTAGGCCAAGCGACTTCCGACTTCCTCCGGAGTAAATCCATTGGGAAAATTTGTCAATAAATTCTTTTGAGCAAATATATTTTGAACAAACAAAACACTCAAACATATAAACAATAAATATACTCTTTTATTCATAGTCTCCATCTAAAAAAATAACACTAAAATACTACTCATAGGGAGGAAAATTCCTTATACTATCTATTCGTGGATATGATTCCCAAATACTGTCCCCCTTTTCGGAAGTTACTCTTACATCATTCGTCTGATATAGTAACTGATCCAATCTGCCTCTTAACTCTGACAATACACCCTTATATTCTGGTTTTTCAATACAATTATCAAGACAACAGGGATCATTCTCAATGTTATATAACTCCTCATAAGGTCTGAAACCGACAGTACGGATGAAATATTGTACACCATCGCCATTCTCCCTGTTATTAATAAAAAACTGCTTAGTAGGTGAACCGTCTATATCGAAATAACCAGAATGGGCCTTTGCCAAATTGTTGTTTTTATCCAAAGGTGTCGGATCACCTGCTGGCCATCTTTCCGGATGAAAGTTCCTTATATACAAATAATTTCCTTTTCTAAGGCTTCTTATTGGATAACCTAAGTTTGCATACCGTGAAGAGCTATGTCTTTCTCTTCCAAAATAGACAGCTTCTCTTTTCTGTTCTTTGTTTTCCATTAAGAAAGGCAACATACTTTTGCCTGACATGTGCCCATAGGAAGAACGATTTATACCTGCTGCGTCCAACATCGTTGGAGCAAAATCTACAGAACTAACAATTTCGCTAGTATTCTTTCTTTTTATCTTGTCTCCCCAACAGATGGCTAATGGAACATGTACCCCGGCATCGTAACAGGTAGCTTTTGCATTTGGAAAAGCCATACCGTTATCAGCAGTCACTATAATCAATGTATTATCAAACAAACCTTTTTCCTTCAGAAAATCAATTATCTTTTGTAATTGTGCATCCTGATATTCTATTTCTACCGAATAGTCCAATAAATCACCTTTAACAACATCATGATTAGGCAAGAAACCCGGTACACTAACGATTGAGAGTGATTTATTCTCTTTCTGCCATGAATCACGTTCAAAACCTCTATGTGGTTCATTAAAGCCTACCCAAAAACAGAATGGTTGTTTTTTATCGCTATCTTGATAAAACAATTTAAAGTTTTCAACATAGTCTATATTGGATATGCCACTATAGGGAGGGGTCAGTTTTTTCTTATTAAAAGCTTTTCCTGCGGGATTTACCCCTCTTTCCTTACAATCGCCTGGTGCCCACCCCTTACCAGTATAACCTACGTTATAACCATTAGCAGTCAGAATATCTGTATAGCAAACTATATCTTTTGGAAAATATGAACAATGAGTTCCTGCCTCCTTTATTTGCCAAGGATACATTCCTGATAAAATAGATGCTCTGGAAGGACTACTACCCGGAGATGTCACATAAGCATTCTGAAACAAGCATCCCTGGCTAGCTATATAATCAAATGCCGGAGTCTTAACAAAAGAATTGCCATAAGCCGAGCAATGAGGGAAAGATTGATCGTCAGCAATGACAAACAATATATTTGGAGTACTTCTCACCTCCTTGGGATGATTGATGACTATCTCTTCACTCGGTTTGCTGCACGATAAAATACTCGTCAACATGGGAGCAACTATTTTAATTAGATTTGAATTATTCATTGTCGTTTCTCACAAAAGTAATAACAAATTATTTTCTCACGGAAAATTTATAGATACAACGGCTCTCATACTTCTCTCCCGGCTTCAGCAATGCGGAGGGCCATTCCGGCTTGTTAGGAGAATCGGGATATTTCTGTGTTTCCAGACAGACAGAGGCACGACGGTTATATACGATACCTTTCTTACCTTTTACCGTTCCGTCCAAGAAGTTGCCGGCATAGAATTGAAGACCTGGCTCGTTGGTATAAATATCAAGTACAATGCCGGTCTGAGGTGATTCAAGTGTGGCACACACTTGGGAAACATCACCTTTCGTATTAAGCACCCAGTTATGGTCGTAGCCCTTGCCGTACTTCAATTGAATGAACTCATTGTCGATACGCGCTCCAATGGGTGTGGGCTGACGAAAATCCATGTCTGTATTCCCTACTGAAGCAATTTCACCGGTAGTCATAAAGGTGCTGTCCACGGGAGTGTAGGCATCAGCATAGATGGTCAGCAGATGGTCAGAGTTGCCTGTAGCGGGATTGCCATTAAGGTTAAAGTAGGAATGATTGGTCAGATTAACCACGGAGGTGTGGTCTGTCTCGGCGTTGTAGCAAATGTCGATGGCGTTGTCATCTGTCAGTGTGAATGTAACCTTGCAGGCAAGATTGCCGGGGAATCCCTCTTCGCCATCTTTTGCCAAATAGCCTAGTTCCAGCGTCTGCCCATCCACTTGTTTAGCATCGAACATTCGAGAATTGAATCCCTTCAAACCACCGTGCAAGCAGTGACCATAATTATTTTGAGGTAATTGGTATTCCACTCCCTCAACGGTGATTCTACCTTGGTTGATACGGTTGCCATATCGACCGATGGTAGCACCAAAGTTGTTAGGATGATTAACATAATCCTGAATAGAGTCGAAGCCCAAGACGACATCGCGCATAATACCCTCTTTGTCCGGTACCATTATCGAAACAATGCGTCCACCAAAGTTGGTGATGCAAACCTCCATGCCATTTGTATTCTTCAACACAAACAAATACGTCTGTTTACCATCCACTTCCATGCGAAAGTCTGCTGGATTCAGTCCGGAAACCGTGTTACCATCGGTCTGCTTATCGGTACAGGCTGCTACCAGTAGCATAAAACCTGCTATTAAAATCATTATTCTGTTCATATCAATTAAAGTGTCTATATGTTTATTTCTTCTGTAAAAATTGCTTCGTACGACTAAGTGAAAACTACTACTGTGAGGTCATATTTAGCCCGGCGCGAAGAGTTCGTGATAACAATTTACTACCATAAAAATAGTTCCAACAAATATATTGCTCCACTTCCGAACAATAGCCGACTTTGGCAATGCCGCACATGTGGTCTTCAAACGACAATAATTACCACATAAAAAACAAACATGTAATAGCGGACATACTCATCACCAGTTTTATTTATATTGAGTCCATAAACTACCTTTCTTTTCAAAATAGGGAATAGAGGAATATTTTCACAACAACTATACTATTGATACCGTCACTTTAATATACCTCCATTCTCATTCTGTTGTACTAGTTGATGATACAAAAATCAACTAATCAACTTTATCCATATCAGCTTCGGCTTCTTCCCAAGTTTCCCATACAGGAATGGAGGGATCATAGCCGTCATAGCCATAATTTTGCCACAACCTTCCCTTGTTGTTAGCTTTGATTTCTCTTTCAGGGATAGGCCAGTAAATATTTTTCTTATCTATAATATAGTTAAGCTGAGATTTGGCAGCATCGATTACAATTGTTACACCCTTATTGTACATGCCATAGCGGATACAACGCTGGTACCAATAGCTACCGCCAATTAGATCAGTGCCTTCCTGTTTGTCAAAGGTCGCCAAATCGTAGGTGTTACCCCATTCGTCAGGACGACCACTACGGGCCAAGCAGAGTGACACACGGGTAAGCTCTACGTTACGGAACTCTTCCCAAAATAATTCACGGGCACGTTCATTCATGATGTCACCAATCGTAATATTTCCCCCATAGAGTTGAGTACAATGAGCACGCTCACGGATAATGTTAATATCATCCTTGATAGTGGCATCGCTCGGATTAAGGTAAAATTTAGCCTCAGCACGCAACAGATAGGCTTCAGCAAGACGATACAGATACCAATCACCATAACCACCATCAGAAGCTCCGTGGTGACCATCAGAACCGTTAATATTGGCCTCTCGAACAGGATCATCCAATTTCCAAATGTAATGGGGAACATCGTACCAACGTCGGATAGTATCCGAACATAACAACTTCCCTTGTTCATCAAACAGTCTCAACGGCTGGCCAAAATATTTGGAAGCCTTATTATTGTATTTGAGTGATTCCATAGTTACCCAGTTACCATACTCTACACTGTGGCGCAAGTCAGTCTGATCCATTTTACCATTTACGACCCATACTCCTTTTTGATAGAACCATGTAGGGCGAGCTCTGGCTACACCGCGACCCATAGCTCGCATATAGTCATATTGAGGATTATAATCTTTGTTGTTGCGCTTGATATTTATCAAACCTTGTTTACCATCGGGAGTTTTTAAACTGTTATTGAAATAGAATGGATAAAAATTCCGCATAGTTGGATTAGCCAAAAATGATTCTTTAGCGAAACCACGGTTCGGCAATCCCATGATTACCTCTTTATTGCTGGTAAGTAATTTGTTTTCCGGACGATGCAGATCCCAGATAACATTACGGGTAATGGGCCATGTCTCTGGTTCTCCTCCTTCCCAAAATGTACCGAAGCTCTCGGTCATCAGTGAATAACCAGATTTGTTTATGATGATGTCCAATTGGTCCTTCGCCTTCTGGTATTCACCTCTAGCCAAATAAAGTTTGGAGAGCAGCATGCGACAAGCACCTTTATTCACTCCACCAATCAAGTCCATATCCTTTTGCTCGGGCACCCATTTTATGGCAAATTCCATATCCAGAATCAGACGATCCAAAATAGCATCACGTTTGGTAGAGCGGAAGTTCAATTTGGGTACTTCAAGAAGTTTAGTCATGAAAGGTACATCCCCATACTGGAATACCAACAGATAGTAACGGAATGCACGATGGAAATAGGCCTGACCAATATACTTATTCTTGATTTCCTCACTTAAATCTATATTGTCTATGTAGGTCAAGATTGAATTGGCATTGCGAATACCCTTGGTTGTTTGATCCCAAAAGAACCAAAGGGTACTTACACGACTTAGGTCCTGCTGTGTACTTTGATCACTATTAGGTGTCAGTTTTTGAGCTACATTATCCAATAAGTCCGTCTTATCAGTAAGAGATGGGACCATTAAATCGGAGAATGTGTATTCCGATACAAGAGGAAATAAATCATCGCCACCTGTCGTATAATAACGCTTCAACTGACGGTCAGCAATAGCCAATACGGACTTCAAACCGGATTCGGTAGAGTATGTCTGTTCCGGTTCATAGAATGACAATGGATCAGCCTTCAGAAAACTTTTTTCACAGCCAGTAAATATCAACAATGTACCGGATAACAGCACCAAACTATTGAATATATTTTTCTTAATGAAACTTTTCATATCTGTTTGTTTTTAGGTTTAAAATGATAAGTTAAGTCCCAGCGAATAAAGACGGGTACCCAGACCACCGGTTTCGGGATCACCATATTCCCAGTCTTTGGCCCATGTAGCAACATTGCGTACAGTACCGGATATTTTCACACGCTCAATGCCCCATTTCTGTGTCAGTTTTCTAGGCAGTGTATATCCTACAGCAATATTTTCCAAACGGATGAAGGAGCGATTATACAGCATACCGGGTTTCTTGGCACCATCAGGACCATTGGCATCGATTCTTCCGTACTTATTAGTCGGATTGTCGATGGTCCAATACTCTTTAGCTTGCAAACAGGCAGCAGCGTATGACATGCGACCACCATCATCGTCATTATTTAAGTAGTTGGTAGAAAGAGCCTTATGACCCATACGGGAGTAGATATTGATGGAAACGGTTAAATCTTTCCAAAGTACGAATTCGTTACGCAATGACCAGTTAATGGGAGGTGTGGTTGTTCCCAGAAACTGCTTGTCGTCATCGTTATAGACGATAGTTTGCACACTGCCATCAGCGTTATAGATATCGTTCTCCGGATTGTTCCATACCTTCGGGTCGCCCGGCTGCTGCTTGTATTTGGCTGCCTCTTTCCATTCATCGTTCTGCCAAATGCCGATCACTTTATAGTCCCATATTTGGTTGATGGGTTTTCCGATGAACCAACCGTTAGCAGTATAGTCAGATTCCTTTTGCCCGATTACATTACTATTAGCATCCAATACGTTTTCGTATTCATAAAACAGGTGCTTGATTTTATTCTTATTATAGGAGAAGTTGAACGTTGTATTCCATTCAAAATTCTTTTGCTTGATGTTTACCGTATTCAAGGAGAATTCAAAACCAGTATTGTTAACTTGCCCCAAATTGGTAGTAATATTGTTGAAACCGGTAAAAACTGGCAATGGTTGTGACATAATCATGTCGTTGGTATTCATCGTATAAAATTCCATTGTACCGGTAATACGATCATTTAGGAAACCAAAATCCAAGGCAAAATTCCACGATTTTGTCTTCTCCCATTGCAAGGTAGGATTTGCCATACGGCTTGCCATTAGATAGCGCATTAATTCTACTTCACCAGTAGATGTAAGATAACCCATATAATCGCCACTACCTGCACTAAGATTTGCCAATGCCGTGTAAGGATCCGCCAATGAACGATTACCGTTACTACCATAGGAAGCACGTAACTTACCACTGCTCATCACATTCTTGATTTTTTGGAAAAACTTTTCGTTAGAGAAAGTCCATGCAACAGCTACAGAAGGGAACCAAGCATAAGGATTGGTAGAACCGAATGCAGAATAACCATCGCGGCGGATAGATGTGGTCAGCATATAACGGTCATCATAGGAATAGAACAGACGGCCTAATAAACCGTCAGCAGTCTCATGCGAGTCAGTGGTTGAATAGGAACTGCTCTCTTTAGAACCATTCTGTGTATTATGGAATCCCAATGCATCTGAAGGCTGAATGTTGCGTGCCTCAATGCGGTCGGACCAACGTTGGCGTTCCTCTGCTTCTTGAGCTAAAGTTACAATAAAGTGATGCTTTTTATCAAAAATTTTGTCCCAAGTGATAGTGTTGTTCAATGACCAATCAAAACGTTTGGCATGTTCACGATCGGCACCACGATTGTTAGGATTGCTACCTGGCAGGTCTGCTGACATGAAATAGCGCTCATAGAAAAATTGATAACGCGGTGCAACATTGAACTGATAGGTGATGCCAAAAGGCAGTTTTACTTTAGCGTTAAAGATAGAATTCAGCACCGTATATCCTTTTTCCAGATCTAAATATTGTTTTTGGAAATCATAATTATAACCGCGCTGTGAATAAGTTTCGTCATTCGGATATTGAATAGGATTCCCATCTTCATCGGCATAATCCGCGTAAGGACTATTACGCATGAATTGACCTTCGTCCATGTCAATACTGCCATCAGTACGATCTTGGAAATTGACATTGGCTCCTATCTCGAACCAATTAGTTACTTTGGCATTCAATTTCATATT